>Ga0302283_1000304_pt1 | contig 39354 bp, 41 predicted proteins | sample III_Fen_E1_4_FD_198770 | JGI IMG/M metagenome (GOLD analysis project Ga0302283, IMG submission 198770) | Peat permafrost microbial communities from Stordalen Mire near Abisko, Sweden - III_Fen_E1_4 | ecosystem: Environmental > Terrestrial > Soil > Wetlands > Permafrost | place: Sweden: Abisko... | reverse complement strand
GACGGCCAGTACCCCACCCTGCTGCTCACCTACTCCGACCGGCCCGGGGCGGTGGCCATCGTCAGCGCCATCCTGGCCAACGCCGCCCTGAACATCGCCACCATCAAGGCGCACCGCACCACCCGCGGCGGCCAGGCGCTCATGACTGTGGAGTTGGACGCCGAGCCGCCCGCGGGCATCCTGGAGGCGGTGCGCTGCCTGCCCCAGTTCGAGCAGGTCCGGTTCATCCCACGGCTGGGCTTCGGAGGTCAACGATGAACGAGGTCGACCGCACGCTCGCTACCCTCACGCTGCGTCCCCCTCGTGCAGGCACGCTGGAGGCCCACCGGGCCGAAGCCCAGGCGGCCGGACTGCCCCTGGGCGAGCTGTTCCTGCGCCAGGAGGTGCAGGCCTCGGGCCAGCCGGAGGCCGCGGTGCGCGCGCTCATGGTCGGCCGGATCCAGGTCATGCGCCAGTCCATGGCACGCGGGCTGGCCACCCCCCAGCACTCGCGCAGCGGCCTGGTCCGGGGCGGGGCCGAGCGCATGGGCCAGTGGCTGGGCGAGGACACCTCCCTGCTGGGCCCGGCCTTTTCCCGGATGATCGCCGGCGCCCTGGCCGTGGCCGAAGTGAACGCCTGCATGGGCCGGGTGGTGGCCGCCCCCACCGCCGGCGCCTGCGGGGTGCTGCCGGCCGTGCTGTTCACCGTGGCCGAGGCCCGCGGGCGCAGCGAGGAGGCCCTGCTGCGGGCCTGCTTCACCGCCGGCGGGATCGGCATGGTCATCGAGAAGCTGGCCACCCTGTCCGGAGCCGAAGGCGGCTGCCAGGCGGAGATCGGCTCCGCCTCGGCCATGGCCGCGGGCGGCCTGGTGGAGCTGCTGGACGGAACGCCCGTCCAGGTGGACCACGCGGTGGCCTTCGCCCTGGCCAACGTCATGGGCCTCATCTGCGACCCGGTGGGCGGCCTGGTGGAGGTGCCCTGCGTCAAGCGCAACGTCATGGGCGCGGTCAACGCAGCCGCCTGCGCGGAGATGGCCCTGGCGGGCCTGGAAAGCGTGTTCAGCGCCGACGCGGTGATCGAGACCATGGGCCGGGTGGGCCGCCGGCTGCCCGACGAGTTCCGGGAAACCGCCCGCGGCGGCCTGGCCGCCCTGCCACGGCCAGACTAGACTTCAGGTCCGGGCTCCGCCCGGGCATGAAGTGGGGGTGCGGGGATCGCACGCATGCGTGCGATGAGAGGGCGCGAAGCGACCGCGAAGCAACGCATGCGTTGCTTCCCCACGGACATATCAGGAGCCGTCAGGACTCGGTCGGTTCCGCGAATACCTTTTCCCGCATGCCGGCCTTGACGAAGGCGAACACCTCCTCGGACCACACCGCGGACCACTGGGCCATTGGCACGATGATCTTGCGCAGGGCCGCCCCCCGGGGGGTGAGCCGGTAGCCGGCCGGGGAGTTCTCCAGGATGCCGGCCTCCCGCAGATCCTTGAGCCGGCTGTTGAGGATGGACGGTGAAATGGCGCCGCACAGGGCCTGCAGCTCCCGGAACGAGCGGGGCCCGTCGCCCAGGTTCCACAGCACCCCCAGCGCCCAGCGGCGCCCCAGCAGATCGAACAGGGCATTGATGGGGGATCCGCTGTGGGATCCCCGGACTTTCTTTCCGGGCTTGGGGATGGCCATGCGCGTGCTCCATGGCCATCATACCTGCGCCGGGGCGGCCTGCCCCCCGGCCGCCTTCGGTTTCCACTCAGCGGGCGGCCATGACCTCGGCCCGGTTCCGGCCGCCGATGCCGATGTTCTCGTCCGCCAGCTCCTGGATGAGGACGATGAACGAGGCCGGCGGCATCTGGGTGGCCGCCGCCGCGGCGGAGGTGAGATCGCGGATCAGGTCCGCCTTCTGGGAGGGGGTGGGCTGGTGCATCTGGATGGTGATGACGGGCATGGGAAGCCTCCTTGCGCTTCAAAAGTAGTAGCGCTATGGAAACAATAGCAAGCGACCGGTACCGAAGCAAGCTCATGCGCGATCGAAGTGCGGGCAAAGGCCACCGCCAACGATCCCATCAACGTCGGCGTTCTGCGCGTTCCTGAAGTGGATTGCGCTCAGCAATATTTGACGAAGTCGAAGCCACGTTCGTATTCTATCAAAGTCGAATGCGCACTCGACTGCAGCCGCTCACGACGACCCGTTCGATCGCGAAGGGCTGTTCTGGGAAGACCGAGGTTGCACCCAGAATTCCCATATGACCATCACAGGAGTGGGAGCTAGGATGTCGACAATTCCCGAAGCCTTTCCGATTGATCTAGGCAAACTCAATCCGCTCAAGCTTGACCCTGCGGTAACCGCGCTGACTGACGAGCAGAAAGCGGCCTTACGAGATAACATCCAGCTTTGCCGAGATGCCATCGTGTTTTTTACGGCATTGGCCGGGGCCCGCGGGTTGTCAGGCCATACTGGCGGCGCATATGACACGGTTCCAGAGGTCATGATCGTCCGGGCGTTCATTGCGAACGGCATCCCAATCGTGCCCATTTTCTTCGATGAGGCCGGGCATCGGGTCGCGACCCAATACCTGTTGAGCGTCCTCAACGGTGCAATGCCGGCGGAGCGGCTGCTGCACTATCGGGAATTCAATAGCGGACTTCCCGGCCACCCGGAGAAACGGCTGACTCCGGGAGTGGAGTTCAGTTCGGGCCGGCTTGGACACATGTGGGCTTTCGTGAATGGGGTCGCAATGGCGAATCCTGGGAAGGCAGTGGTACTGCTGGGTTCGGATGGCAGCCAGATGGAAGGCGACAATGCCGAAGCGGCGCGGCTCACCGTAGGCAAGCAGTTGAATGTCAAATTACTTGTCGATGACAACAACGTGACCATTGCCGGTCATCCCCAAGAGTACATGGTGGGGTATGACCTCAGCCGGACGTTGTCAGGATATGGCCTCATCACTGAAACGACCATGGGTGAAGATCTTGACGCGCTATACATCGATCTGTGCCGCGCGTTCCGTGATCCTGTTCCGCATGGGCTGGTGATAAAGCGGCCAATGGCTCCCGGGATCAAGGGTGCCGAGGGAAGCCCGCACGCCCATGAGGTCCTGAAGGTTGAGACTGCGATTGCATACCTCGAAGAGCGTGGCTATGAGCAGGCGGTCGCCATGTTGAAGGAGGCAAAACCGGAGAAAAGTCCGCTCACGTTCAAAGGGTCATCCGGCGTTGGTCGAAATCGCGACGACTTCGGTAAGCTCATCAACGAGATCCTCGACGGCATGAGCGAGGGGCAGCGGCTGGAGAGTGTGCGTGTTTTCGACAACGATCTGGAGGGCTCGTGCGGTCTGCACCATATCCGTAAGTCTCATCCTGAGATCTTTGTGCGCGGCGGAATTATGGAGCGCGGCAACTTTTCCGCCGCTGCGGGCTTCGGGTCCATCGCCGGGAAACAGGGCATCTATGGGACATTCAGTGCGTTCCTCGAAATGTGCGTGAGTGAAATAACCATGTCACGCTTGAACTTTTCGAATGTGCTGGCGCATTTCAGCCATAGCGGAGTCGACGATATGGCCGACAACACTTGTCACTTCGGGATCAATAGTATGTTCGCCGACGGTGGGGTGAAGCCAGGTCACGGAGACGACACGACGCGGCTTTACTTCCCGGTGGATCAGCATCAATTCTCCGCTTGCATCAAGCGGATCTATGGCGACCCGGGTCTGAGATTCGTCTTCACGACGCGTGCTCAGGTACCGGATATTCTCGATGGCGATGGCCAGCCACTATACAAAGGAAAATCTTTCGATCCCGGCAAGGACTACGTGGTTCGGGAGGCGAAGGCGGAGGGTGGTTATGTCGTTGCGTTCGGCGAGGCCGTTTATCGTGCTCTCGATGCCGTCATCACGTTGCAGGAAGACGGCGTGAACGTCGGTCTCATCAACAAGCCGACATTGAACATCATCGACGAAGCCATGATGAAGACGCTGGCGGCCGCGCCATTCGTTTTGGTCGTAGAGGCATGGAACGTCAAGACCGGCCTGGGGAGCCGATTCGGAAGCTACCTGCTGCAGGCCGGCTTCAAGGGAAAATACAATCACATCGGGACTCACATGGAAGGCGCGGGCGGATTGTGGCAACAAATGGGCCATCAAGGGCTGGATTCAAAGGGCATTCAGGCTGCAATCAAATCGCTGCTGTAGCCCTGCGCTGTTTCCTGCAAAAACATCGGGCTACTCCCCCAGCTCCGCCAGCGCCAGGGCGCACCAGTAGGCCGACCCCAGGCACAGGATGCCGTCGTTGAAGTCGTAGTAGGGGGTGTGCAGATCGTGGAACGCCCCGTCGGCGCCCGGTCCGTTGCCGATGATCATGAAGGCCCCGGGCACGTCGTTCAGCATGAAGGCGAAGTCCTCGCCGGCGGTGACCAGCGGCAGGTTCCGGTCCACCTGGGCCAGGCCGACCAGGGCGGCGGCCACATCGGCGGCCCGGTCCGCCTGGGCCACGGCGTTCACCAGGGGCGGGTAGCGGCGCTGGTAGTCCAGCGTGGCCGTGCAGGCGCTGGCCGCGGCCAGGCTGACGGCCACTTCCGCCAGGCGCCGCTCCAGCAGGTCGCGCACCTCCGGGGCGAAGCTGCGCGCCGTGCCGCGCACCACCACCTCGCTGGGGATCACGTTGGGGGAGCCCGGCGCGCCGGCCTGGAGGTAGCCGATGCTCAGCACCGCCGGATCGATGGCCGGCACGTTGCGCCCGACGATGGACTGCAGGGCCGGGATGAACTGCCCCAGGACCACCGTGGGATCGGTGGCCAGGTGGACCCCGGCGCCGCCGTGGCCGCCGGTGCCGGAAAAGGTGACGGTCCAGGTGTCGCTGGCGGCCATCATGGGCCCTGGGCGCAGGCCAAACCGGCCGGCTGGCATGCCGGGGAAGGCGTGCAGGCCGTACACCGCGTCCACGGGAAAGCGCCGGAACAGGCCGTCCTCGATCATGACCCGGGCGCCACCCAGGCCCTCCTCGGCCGGCTGGAAGATGAACTGCACGGTGCCGGCGAAATCCGCATGCGCCGCCAGGTACTGGGCGGCCCCCAGCAGCATGGCCGTGTGGCCGTCGTGCCCGCAGGCGTGCATGACTCCGTCGCGGGTGGAGCGGTACTCCCGCTCGCCGCGTTCGCGGATCGGCAGGGCGTCCAGATCCGCCCGCAGCCCCACCGCCCGGCCCGGCCCCAGGCGGCCGCGCAAGGTGCCCACCACCCCGGTCCGGCCCAGCCCGCGGTGCACCTCCAGGCCGCAGTCCGCCAGGAATGCCGCCACCCGGTCGCCGGTGCGCAGCTCCTGGAAGCCCAGTTCCGGATGGGCGTGGAGCTCCCGGCGCAGGGCCACCAGGGCCGGCTCCTGGACCTGGATGGCCTGTTACAGCGCCTGCAGCGCGGGCGCCGCGCCGGGACCGGGGCCGACGGTACCGGGACGCGCGGTGGGGGATGGGTCGAGCCGGGCCATGGGGTCTCCTCGCCAGGGGCGTTTTTATAACCTGCGGACTGAGGTAGCATATTCCCGATCGCGGCGGGGCCTGCCGGTTTCCAGGCCTAGCCGGGCAAAGGGTCTCAGCATGCCCTTCGTGACGTGCCGATCGAAGGCGCGGCGAAGCCCGCGGAACCGGAACGCCGCCAGCAAGGCCCGGTTGACCAGGCGCTCACCCCACTTCCGGGTCGGGAAGTCGTAGAAGCCGGTGCGCGCGTAGTAGCGATGATCCGCGGTGAACACCCCCCGAAGGCGACCGAAGATGGGGTCCCGGAAGACCAGCCGTCCACCGACGCCCTGGAAGTCGAAGGGCTGCACGTAGCCTTCCGCCATGGCGCCCAGCATGCGGGTCGCCAGGGCAGCGATCTGGGCATCCAGGGAACGGGCGTCGCCGACTTCGTCGGAAAGCACCGCCACCAGATTGGCCTCCTGCCACTGGGCGTACGTGGTCAGCACCTCCCGCAGGTTCGCCATCTGGCTCAGCGGACCGGAGGCTAGGGCGCAATGCCCTGGCGGTAGACCCGCAAAATGAACGCCAGGTAGGCCTCGTCGGTCCGCCGCTGGTCCTCGGCCGAACCGGCGGCGAAGCTCCCCCGGGACTGGAAGTACTGGACGACGAGGGAGAGAAAGCCGGTCAGCAGGAACGCAGCCGGCACATCCGAACGGAGTTCACCGGACGCCTGGCCCCGGGCGATGACCTCGGTTCCCCGCGCGATCAGATCAGCGGACATGGGCTGGATGCCCTCGTCACCACCCTCCAACTGGGCCCGGGCCAGGAGCTTCACGAACCGCGGATGCTCCTGGAAGAAGGCGAAGTAGGCCCGAATGGATTCGCTCATGCGGTCCAGGCTGGTCATCCCGGCCCGATCCAGGGTCCCCGACTGGACGGCATAGTACTCGGCGAACCGCCGGCGGAGGACCTCGTCCCAGAGTTTCCGCTTGGTATCGAAATGATAGTGGATCTGGCTTTGGGATACGCCCGCAGCCTGGGCGATGGCTGCGGTCCCTCTCTCCCGTTCATCACCCCTTGCGATCCGGCAAAACGTATATACATTGTATCACGGAAGGAGAACCTTGAGACAACCAGGAAAAGGCTGGGACGCACATGCGCTACGTCAAGAACGGCATTGAATTCGAGTGGAACACCCCAAAAGCACTTTCAAATATCAAGAAACACGGAATTTCATTCGAGCAATCCACGGAGGCCTTCTTCGATCCCTTTGCCAAAGTGGTCGAGGCCACTGACGATGAAGGATCTGAACCGCGAGACGGGTTGATTGGATATTCCCAGGATGGCCAGATCCTTTTTGTTGTCCATGTCGATAGGAATAGCAACGGGTACCGCATCATCTCCGCACGTCGTGCGACTGCCCATGAACGCAAGTCTTATGAAGGCGAATAGGATGTCCATGAAGGAACGGGTTACCAAGCGGCTTCAGAAGGATCGGCCGATGGTCCAGATCAGCATCCGGATCCCGGAGGATGTGATCGATGATCTAAAAATGGTCTCGGAAGTATTGGGCTTCTCGGGCTACCAGCCACTGGTCAGGTTCTATATCGGCCAGGGCCTCAGGAAGGACCTGGAAAAGGTCGAGGCTGCCAAGGCGCCCGAATTGATCCTCGCCCTGAAAAAGCGGGGATTGAGCGAAAGCCAGATCAGGGAGATCCTCATCGAGTCGCACACCCTGCCGGCCTGAGCCTTCCTGAAGGTGAGGCTGGAGGTGTTCCGCCAAGGGCCGGAACCGGGGGACCCCAGAAGCCTGCCGGCGGGTCTGCCCGCCCCGGATGGATCGATGGCCGCGCCAAGCTGTGATGGTTGTCTCAACCCCGGGCCTGGTCCGGGCGTCGAGCTGTGCCAACAACTTGCTGTTTTGATTCAACTTGGGTTAATTCCCAGGTACACAGCCTTGGTCCGGAACGGTTGCCGCGGCCCCGATCCGCAGCGTACGCTTCATCCACATTTCGCCTTGGGAGGCAGCGACGATGAGCGACAGCAATCCTGAACGCAAAGGCAAGGGCACTGTCTTCATCAAGCAGGAAGTCTGCAAGGGCTGCTCGTACTGCATCGACTTCTGCCCCAGCCACGCCCTGGAGTTCTCCCGGGAATTCAACGCCAAGGGCTACCACGTCCCGGTCCTGGCCCGGCCCGAGGACTGCACCGGCTGCGACACCTGCGGCATGTACTGCCCCGATTTCGCCATCTACGGGGTCAAGTGGAAGGACGTCGATCTCAAGCACGGCCTGGCCTAGGTCCCCTATCCCTATTCGCCCTTTTCGCCCTTTTCGCCTCATCGCCTCATCGCCCCATCGCCCCATCGCCCCCTAGGAGGGAGGAAACCTTGCACGCGGATCCCAAAGGTGTTCTCACTGGCGTCCACTTCATCGACGGCGACCACGCCGCCTGTGAAGGCGCCCTGGCAGCCGGTTGTCGGTTCGCCGCCGGCTATCCCATCACCCCGTCCACCGAGATCGTCGAGCGCTTCGCCTATCGGATTCCCACCGTGGGCGGCGTGTTCATCCAGATGGAAGATGAACTGGCGGCCAGCATGGCCATCCAGGGCGCCGTGTGGGGTGGCCAGAAGGTCATGAACGTCACCAGCGGCCCGGGCCTGTCCCTGATGATGGAGCACCTGGGCTACGCCTTCATCACCGAGACCCCCTGCGTGTGGGTGGACGTGCAGCGCGGCGGTCCTTCCACGGGCCTGCCCACCGGCCCGGCCCAGGCCGATATGATGCAGATCAAGTGGGGGTCCCACGGGGACTTCGAAGTCATCGCCCTGTGCCCCAACTCGCCCCAGGAATGCTTCGATCTGATGATCCGCGCCTTCAACCTCACCGAGACCTGGCGGGTGCCGGTGTTCCTCATGATGGACGAGGTGGTGGGCCATATGACCGAGCGGGTGGACATCCCCCCGGCCGAAGCCATCGAGGTGGTGGAACGCAAGTGGACCAAGAAGCGTCCGGACGAGTACAAGGCCTACGCCACCACCCCCGAGGACATGGTCCCGGAGATGATCAAGGCCGGCGACGGCTACCGGGTGCACGTGACCGGGCTCACCCACGACGAGCGCGGCTACCCCAACCTCACCCCCGCCACCCAGGACCAGCTGGTCAAGCGGCTGGTCAACAAGATCCGGCTCAATGCCGACCAGATCATGGATATCCGCGAGGAGCAGACCGAGGACGCCGACGTGGTGGTGGTCTCCTTCGGCATCACCTCGCGGGTGGCCCAGGCGGCCATCGAGACGGCCCGGGAGCGGGGCGCCAGGGTCGGCTCGGCCCGGCTGGTGATCGCCTGGCCCTTCCCGGCCCGGCGCATGCGCGAACTGGCCCGCACCGCCAAGGCCTTCGTGGTGCCCGAACTGAACATGGGCCAGATCGCCCTGGAGGTGGAGCGGGCCGTGGCCGGCGCCGCCCGGGTGATCAGCCTGCCCCACGCCGGCGGCACCGTGCACGACGTGGACACCCTTCTGGACAGCATCATGGAGGCCGCGCGATGAGCCAGGACCTGGACATGGACCTCGACCGCCCGGAACTGGACCTGGGCATGGAGAACAGCGTGCTGCCGTTCCTGCGCCAGGACCGCATCCCGCACATCTGGTGCCCCGGCTGCGGCATCGGCACGACGGTGAACTGCTTCTGCCGGGCCCTGGGCGATTCCGGGCTGGACCTGGACCAGGTGGCCATCGTGTCCGGCATCGGCTGCACCGGCCGCACCGCGGGCTACCTGAACCTGGACAGCTTCCACACCACCCACGGCCGGGCCATCCCGTTCGCCACCGGGCTCAAGCTGGCGAACCCCAGGCTCAAGGTGGTGGTCTACTCCGGCGACGGCGATCTGTCGGCCATCGGCGGCAACCACCTGATGCACGCCGCCCGCCGCAACATGGACATCATGGTGGTGTGCGTCAACAACTTCACCTATGGCATGACCGGCGGCCAGGTGGCCCCCACCACCCCGGTGGGCCCCACCCAGACCACGATGCCGTTCGGCAATTTCGAGAACCCGTTCAACCTGCCCTTCCTGGCCGACGCCTGCGGCGCGGTCTACGTGGCCCGCTGGACCGTCTTCCACGCCCGCCAGCTGGCCAAGGCCATGCGCGAAGGCTTGCAGAAGAAGGGCTTCGTCTTCATCGAGGCGCTGGCCCCCTGCCCCACCCTGTACTCCCGGCGCAACCGCCTGGGCGACGGGGTGGACCAGGTGAAGTACTACAAGGAACGCAGCTCGATCCGCAACGGGGCCGACACCAAGGAAGTGGGGCTCACCTTCCAGGGCGATATCGTGGTGGGCAAGTTCGTGGACCGCGAGCGCCCCACCTGGATGGATGCCATGAACGCGCATTACAACGAGGTGCTGGGCGACAAGTTCCAGACCTATGGAGCAGCCAATGGCCAAGACTGAGATCCGGGTCGGGGGACTGGGCGGACAGGGGGTCATCCTCTGCGGCTCGATCATCGGAAAGGCCGCGGCCATCCACGGCGGCAAGCAGGCCACGCTCATCCAGGCCTTCGGGCCCGAGGCCCGGGGCAGCGCCTGCAGCGCCCAGGTGATGGTCTCGGACGAGGTGATCGGCTACCCGTACGTGAAGCAGCCGGACATCCTCGTGCTCATGAGCCAGGACGCCTTCAACCAGTTCATCCCGCAGATCAAGCCCGGCGGCCTGGTGCTGTATGAAAGCGAGCTGGTGGATCCGGGCGACCGGGTGCCGGCCGGCGTGCGCGCGGTGGGGGTGCCCGCCACCCGGTTCGCCGAGGAACTGGGCCGCCGCCTGGTGCTGAACATCGTCATGGTGGGCTTCTTCGCCGGGGCCACCGAGCTGGTGCCCTTCGAGGCGGTGCGCAAGGCGGTCCTGGATTCGGTCCCCAAAGGTACTGAAGATCTGAACTTGAAGGCGTTCCGAAAAGGGTATGATTATGGTCGCGAACAGGCGAGCCTGATCAATTAGGAGTAACCGATGGCACTGGATTCTTTTCCAGCCGATGTGGCGTTACGGGACGGTTCGAATGTGGTCATGACACCGCTGCAGATCGGCGATTCCGGCGCCCTGTTGACCTTCTACCGCCATCTCCCCGAAGAGGACCGGCTGGTGCTCAAGGACGACGTGACCACCGCCGACTGGGCCGAAGGCTTCCTGCACAAGGTGGAGACCCGGGAAGTGGTCTCGCTCATCGCCAAGGCCGGCGGCAAGGTGGTGGGCGAGGCCACCCTGTACCGCACCCTGCACGGCTGGACCCGCCACGTGGGCGAGATCCGGGTCACCGTGGCCTGCGCCGTGCGGCGCAAGGGCCTGGGCACCGCCCTGGCCGCCGCCCTGGTGAACATCGCCACCGATCTGGGCATCGAAAAGATCATCGTCCAGGTGGTGGACAACCAGATGGCCGCCCGCCGCACCTTCGAGAAGCTGGGCTTCCACCGGGAAGCGGTGCTGCCCCACCACGTCATGGACATCGCCGGCATGAAGCGCGATCTGATCGTCCTGGCCAACGATGTATCCCTGATCTGGGCGGCCATGGAGGCAGCCAACCAGGATTACGCGCCGCACTTGAGCTGAAAGGAACGGGACGTTCCTGCCTTCTGGCCGGATCCGCCGCACTTGGGCTGAATTGGACTATTCCTCCACCCAGGCCGCGGCGTAGCCGACGCTGTTGGCGTTGTAGCTGATCCACATGAAGCCGTCCACGCCCCAGGACGGGCCCCAGGAATTCTTCAGCAGCCAGGCACCCTTGGCGTCGTCCCAGCCCACCAGCATGATGGCGTGGTCGCAGGGGCTGCTGTTGTCGGTGGCGGGGAACACCCCGCCCGTGTACGCCTGGAAGTAGCTGTCGGCGTATACGCAGGCGGAGACGCTGCCGTGGCGGTAGATGGCCGCCTTGATCGCCGCGGCCGCAGGCACCCCTTCGCTGCTGCCCACATAGCCCCAGCGGGCCACCGGGGTGTAGCGGGAGCCGGCCGGCACCGCGCAGGCGGTGGCCGCGGCCACGTACGGGAAGGCGGCGGCGGGCACCGCGCCCGGATAGTAGCCCTGGGACCCGGCGTTGCTGGGCATCAGCATATCGAACGCGAAGTTGCCGCCGTCGCAGCTCCAGCCCCAGGGGTTGCAGCTGAGCACCTGCTGCTCGGACAGGGCCGGCAGCTCGCCGCTCACGTAGACGTGGCCATCGGCGCTCACCCGTCCGTTCGGAGCCCCGTGGGCCTTGAGGTAGGCCCCCTCGACGCTGCCGATGGTGGAAAAGGCCCAGCAGCTGCCGCACTGGCCCTGGTCCTTGACGCTGCTGAACACGCCGGTGAAGCTTTGCGGCAGGGTCGCCAGCGGGGCCTCGACCGCGTAGTTGGCGAAGCCGCCGGGCTCGTGGGCCAGGAAGCTGGCGGGCCGGAGCCCGGGTTTGAAGCCCTTGAGCCGCTGCAGGTCGTACTGCATGGCGGGGTTCACCGCCACCTGGAAGGCCCAGCCGTGGGCCTGGGCGGCGCCGCGCAGCTGCGCCACCTCCTGGTCCAGCCGGGCGTCGTAGCCCTGGGGCCCGGCGGCGAAGACCGTGCCGGCGGCCAGGAGCAGGGCGATGAAGGTAGCGCGGGAACGAGCGTGCATGGATGAACTCCGGGAAAGGTTGGGAAGGGCGCGCCCTGCCCCGTCCGGACAGGGCCGGAGGGCACGGGGTCGGCGGGATGCCGGGGCGCGCGACGGCGCCCGTGGGGCGCCTGGTGGGGCCGCTGATCCCGAAGGGGGATCGCCGCCCGAAGACCAGGATCGGCGATCGCGACTCAGGCGCAAGCGCCCGGAGCCCGGACGTGACGGCCATCAATGAGCCGCCCGGGCCACGCCCCGGACCCGATCCTGGCGCGATCCCTGCCATTGCCGGACAGGCAGGCCTCCGGAACACCCATTTGGTTTGCATCTCCAATCCTCCAGGCCTACGGTCAGAAGGAGATCTGGAAACATGGATGTCTAGCATGAAAAGCCCCGCCCCCTTGCCGCTGCCCAGGATCCGGTTCCTGCCGACCCGCACCAGCCGGCTGCGGATTCTCGCCCATACGCGGCACATCGTGCTGGTGACCCTGCCCCTGGGCGCCGTGACCGGCAGCATGGTGGCCCTGGCCCTGAAGGGGCTGGGATCCTTCGAGCCGCTGGTGCTGAAGGCCGGGAGCAGGATCGGGCTGACCATCCTGCTCCCCGCCATCGGCCTGTTCCTCACCACGGCCTGGCTCAGCGTCACCGGGATCGGCGAGGTGTCCCTGTTCAAGGACATGGATCTGGCCCGGAAGAACCCGTACCGGGTCTTCCCGTTCCTGGTCTCCCTGGGCAAGATCGTGGCCTGCGTCCTGACCATCGGCTTCGGCGGCAGCGCCGGGGTGGAAGGGCCGGGCAAGTGGTTCGGCGCCGCCCTGGGTCTCCAGTACCACCGGCTCCTGCACCTGGCCTCAGCGCGGCTGAAGCTGTTCCGGCACCTGGCCCGCCCGGCCCTGGTCATGGTCCGGAGCGGGGCCGCCGCGGCCCTGGCCGCGGTGTTCCGGGCGCCCATCTCGGGCGCGCTCATGGCGGCCGAACACAACGGCCACCTGGCCTCGGAAGCGCTGATCCCATGCCTGGTGGCCAGCGCATCGGGCTATGTCTGCTTCTCGGTGATCATGGGCCACGCCCCGCTGCTGCCCCTGCCCCGGATCTACCCCTACACCCTGCGCATCCGGGAGATCGCCTGGGCCCTGCTGCTGGGCCTGGGCTGCGGTGTGGTGGCGAACGCGTACCTGTGGCTCAAGGCCGCGCTGGCGCGGCTCCTGGGGCACATCCCGCTGTTCTGGCGGGGACTGGCCGCGGGCGTCGGGCTGAGCCTGCTGGCCCTGCCCAGCCACTTCCTGTGGCACGATCTGGCGGTCACCCAGGGCGGCGGCCTGGAACTGATCCAGCGCCTGGTCCAGGGCGAGGTGCTGCCCCGGCAGGCGGTGCTGTTCGTGGCCCTGAAGCTGGCGGCCACGGCCCTGACCTTCGCCGGCGGCGGCCTGGGCGGACTCTGGCTGCCTTCGCTGGCCATGGGCGCCGCGGTCGGCGCCGGGCTGGACGGGCTGCTGGGCATCGGCCAGACCGGCTACCTGACCATGGTGGGCGCCTGCGCCCTGGCCGGCGCCACCCACGAAACCCTGCTGGTGCCGGTGGTATTCCTGGCCGAGACCACGGGCCAGGCGGCCCTGGTGGTGCCGGCCCTGATCGCCACCACCGTGTCCTACCTGCTGGTTCGCGAGGCGTCCTGAACGGATGGCCCCCCGGGTGCGGTTGGCAAGCGCCCCGGCCTGCCATGAATCCTTTTCGATCCGGCCCCGATCCGATCGGGTAAAATAAAGCGCTGCCACGACACGGGCAGCGCCATTTTCAGGGCTTGCCACCCGGCCCCGGACGTGTTTTGCGTCCCTGGCGCCGGGTGCGGGGAGGGCATTGCCATGTCGAATCGAAATGTAGCCGGGCTTCTGGTGGACACCCTGGTGGCCGCGGGGATCGAGCGGATCTACGGCCTGGCCGGCGATTCGCTCAACGCCATCACCGAAACGATCCGGACCCACGACAGCCTGCACTGGGTTCCCGTCCGGCACGAGGAGACCGCGGCCTTCGCGGCGGGGGCGGAGGCGCACCTGACGGGGCGCCTGGCGGTCTGCGCCGGGAGCTGCGGCCCCGGCAATCTGCATCTGATCAACGGCCTCTACGACTGCCACCGCAGCCGGGTGCCGGTGCTCGCCATCGCGGCCCAGATCCCCAGCCAGGAAATCGGCAGCGGCTATTTCCAGGAAACCCACCCCGAACATCTGTTCGCCCAATGCAGCCACTTCTGCGAGCTGGTTTCCCAGCCGGAACAGATGCCCCGGGTCCTGGAGATCGCCATGCGCACGGCCATCGCGCGCCGGGGCGTGGCGGTGGTGGTGCTGCCGGGCGATGTGGCCCTGCGGGCGGCGGTGGGGACGGATTCCGGCCCGCGCTTCGCGGATCCGCAGCCCGTGGTCTGTCCTTCCGCGGCAGAACTGGATGAGCTCGCCGGGATCCTCAACGGCGCCAAGCGGCTCACCATCCTGGGCGGCGCCGGCTGCGCCGGCGCGCACGCGGAGCTGGTGGAACTGGCCCGCCGGCGCCAGGCGCCGATCGTGCACGCCATGCGCGGGAAAGAGTTCATCGAGTACGACAACCCGTTCGATGTGGGCATGACCGGGCTGCTGGGCTATGCTTCCGGCTACCAGGCCATGATGGATTGCGACGTGCTGCTCATGCTTGGTACCGATTTCCCCTACCGGCAGTTCTACCCCACCCAGGCCACCATCGTCCAGATCGATGTGCGGGGCGAGCAGCTGGGGCGCCGGACCCGCATCGACCACGGCTTCGTGGGGGATATCCAGGCCACCCTGCGCGCGCTCCTGCCCCGCCTGGCCCCGAACGCATCGGAGGCCCACCTGCGGTCGGCCCGCGAACAGTACCGCCAAGCCCGCCAGGGGCTCGACGACCTGGCCCGGACGGGAACGGATGACAAGCTCATCCATCCGCAGTATGTGGCCCGGGTCATCAACGAGCTGGCCACCGACGACGCCATTTTCACCTGCGACGTGGGCACCCCGACCATCTGGGCGGCCCGCTACCTGGCCATGAACGGCCGGCGGAGGCTGCTCGGCTCCTTCAATCATGGTTCCATGGCCAACGCCCTGCCCCAGGCCATCGGCGCGCAGGTGAGCCATCCGGGCCGCCAGGTGGTGGCCCTTTCCGGCGATGGCGGGCTGGCGATGCTCATGGGGGATCTGTTGTCCCTCAGGCAATTGAAGGCGCCGGTCAAGGTCGTCGTGTTCTGCAACGAGGCGCTGGCGTTCGTGGAACTGGAAATGAAAGCCGCCGGCCTGCTGGATTTCGCCACCGATCTGCGCAATCCGGATTTCGCCCTGGTGGCGCAGGCGGCCGGCCTGCTCGGGTTGAGCGCGGAAACGCCCGAGCAGGTGCGGCCGATGCTCGAGCAGGCCCTGCGCCACGACGGCCCGGCCCTGGTGGCCGTGCGCGTGTCGCGCCAGGAACTGTCCATGCCGCCGACGCTCAGCTTCGATCTGGTCCGGGACTTCGGCATCTTCATGGTCAAGGCCGTACTCAACGGCCGCGGCGACGAGATCCTCGACCTGGCCAGGGTCAACCTGAAGCGCTGACGGTCCAGAGCGCCCACGCGCCCGCGCGCCCGGGGATCCCTCAGTCCAGTCCCGCCACCCCGCCGGTCAGGCGCGGGATTCCCAGCGGGTTGCCCCGGCGCAGGGCCTCGGGCAGCAGGCCGTCCGGGGCGTCCTGGTAGCACACCGGCCGCGCCCAGCGCAGGATGGCCCGGGTGCCCACCGAGGTGCTGGAGGCGGCGCTGGTGGCGGGCCAGGGGCCACCGTGGACCATGGCGTGGCCCACCTCCACCCCGGTGGGCACGCCGTTGAACAGCACCCGGCCGGCCCGGGCCTGGAGCACCGGCAGCAGCTGGGCGGCTAGCTGAGCGTCCCCGGCTTCCATCCAGACCGTGGCGGTGAGCTGGCCCGGCAGGCTGGACAGCACGGCCCGGCGCTCGGCCTCGTCGGCGCATAGCACCAGCAGGGCGACCGGCCCGAACACCTCCTCCGCCAGGGCCGGCGCCGCCAGCAACCGGGCAGCCTTAACCTCCAGCAGGGCCGGCGCGCCGGCCCCTCCCGGGGCGTCCCGGACCGGGAACACGGCCCGGGCGCCGGCATCCAGCTGCCGGTCCAGGCCGAGCCGGTAGGCGGCGGCCAGCCCCGTCCCCAGCATCGGCCCGGCCGCGGCGCCGGCCAGCGCCCCGGCCAGGGCCTGGCGGAACGCGTCGTAGCCCGGCCCCGGCACCACCGCCAGCAGACCGGGACAGGTGCACAGCTGGCCCGCCCCGTTCAGCACGGCCGCCGCCAGGGCCGCAGCGATGGCTGCGCCCCGTTCGGCCAGGGCCCCGGGCAGCACGGCCACCGGGTTCACGCTGCCCATCTCGGCATAGACCGGGATGGGTTCCGCCCGGGCCGCGGCCAGGTCCAGCAGGGCCTTGCCGCCCCGGAAGGAACCAGTGAAACCGGCGGCGCGGATCGCCGGATGCTGGATCAGCTGGCCGGCCACCGTGTAGCCGGGATCGAACAGCAGGCCCAGGATCCCTTCCGGGAGGCCCAGCTGGCGCAGCGCCGCCTGGGCCACCCGGCCCGCCCATTCGCTGGTGCCCGGGCTGAGCGGATGGGCCTTGACCACCACCGGACAACCGGCCGCAAGGGCCGAGGCGGTGTCGCCGCCCAGCACGCCGAAGGCCAGCGGGAAGTTGGAGGCGCCGAACACCGCCACCGGGCCCAGGGGCTGGAGCAGGGAGCGCAGATCGGGCCGCGGCAGCGGGGTCCGGTCCGGATCGCCGGGATCGATGCGGGCCTGGACCCAGGAGCCCTCCTCCGCCACGTCGGCGAACAGGCGCAGCTGGAAGCAGGTGCGCGCCAGTTCGCCGCGCACCCGCGGCTCGGGCAGGGCGGTTTCGGCCATCACCCGGGGCACCAGCCCGGCGGCCTCCCCTTCCAGGCCCTGGGCCATGGCCCGCAGCAGCGCCGCCCGGCCCCGGCCGCCCAGGGCCTGGAACGCCGGGGCCGCCGCCCGGGCCAGGTCCACGGCCCGGTCCACCTCCGCCGCGCTGGCGCCGTGGAAGACCGGATCCAGGGCCGCGCCCGTGGCCGGATCGCGGGCCTGGAAACCGGCCGGGCCGGGTGTGCCGAGTTCGGGACCGATCAGGGAAAGACCTTGCAGCATGGGGCACCTGGGGAAAAGGGGGACCGGGGGCTGGGGACGGGATACGGGGATCAGGGACGGGCCGCCAGGGCCTGGCGCAGGAGGGCCAGGGCCGCCTCCCGCTCGGCGCCCACCAGCACCGCCCGGGGCGCCCGCACGCGTTCGTGGCCCCAGCCCAGCTCCTGCTGGACCAGCTTGATCAGCTGCACGAACTTGGGCACCGTGTCCAGGCGCAGCAGGGGCAGAAACCAGGCATACAGACGGAAGGCCTGATCCAGCTTCCCGGCGCGGGTCAGATTGAACAGTTCCACGCTTTCCCGAGGGAAGGCATTCACCAGGCCGGCGATCCAGAAGGAGGCTCCCATCACCGTGGCCTCCATCAGGCAGTCGTCCACCCCCACCCCCAGGCTGAGCCGGTCGCCGATGAGGGCGCGGATGCCGGCAATGCGCCGGGCGTCGGTGCTGCTTTCCTTCACCGCCAGCAGGTTGGGATACTTGGCCGCCAGTTCGGCGATCTGCTCCGGGAGCACGTCCACCTTGTAGGCCACGGGGTTGTTGTAGAGCAGGCAGGGCAGCGGGGTGGCGGTGAACACCGCGTCCAGGTGGGCCTGCAGTTCGGCCCAGTCGCCCAGGTAGACGTATGGCGGCAGCACCATGAGCCCCTGGGCGCCGGCGGCCTGGGCGGCCCGGGCCAGGGCTGCGGCCTCGGCCGTGGCCAGGGCGGCGATGCCGGGCAGCACCGGCCGGCCCTCGGCGGCCTGGACGCAGGTGCGGATGACCGCCAGCTTCTCCTCCCAGGCCAGGGTGGCCCCCTCCCCCAGGGAGCCCAGGGGCACCAGGCCGGTGCAGCCGGCGGCCAGCAGCCACCGGGCATGCGCCGCCAGGGTGGCGTGGTCCACCCCGCCGTCGGGCAGGAACGGCGTGGTGATGGCGGGGATGACGCCTTGGAAGGGGTTCATGAGGGCTCCGATGGGGCAAGGGCGTCGATCAGGTCGGCGCAGGGGGTGGGAACGAGGGGTTGCTGGGGCCCGCCGGGGGTCCAGCCGAACAGAAATTCCGCGGCGGGACCGCAGGTGCGGCCCTGGCAGCGGCCCATGCCGCACCGGGCCTGGAGCCGCGCGTCCCGGCCCCGGGCGCAGCCCTGGACCGCGCCCACGGGCACCGCCTCGCAGCGGCACAGGATGGTGTCGGCCTCGGCCAGACCGCGCAGTTCCGGGCGCAGGGCATAGGCCTCGGCCAGGGCCCGGCCCCAGCGGCGGGCCCGGACCGCGGCCGCCAGAGGCGCTCGGGCCGAGCCAGCCAGAAGCGCTCGGGCCGAGGCCGCCAGATCCCCGCCGGCCGAGGCCGGGAGGTCCCCTCCGGCCGAGGCCGGGAGGTCCCCGCCGGCCCCGACCGCGGGATCCGCCGCGGCCAGGCCCGCGATCCCGCCTTCGGCCAGGGCCTGGTCCACGCCGCCGATGCCGGTGGCTTCGCCGGCGGCGAACAGGCCCGGGACCGAGGTGCGCTGCAGCAGGTCCACCACCACCCGGCCATCCCGCAGGGCGCAACCCAGCAGCCGGGCCAGATCCAGATTGGGCACCAGGCCGAAGCCGCAGGCCAGGTAGTCCGCCTCCAGCACCCGCGGCCCGGCGGTGGTGCGCAGATGGACCCGCTCCAGCCGATCGGTCCCTTCCGCCCCTTCCGCCCGAACCACCCAGGCGCCGGTGCGCAAAGGCAGTCCGATCCAGGGCAGCGCCTGGGCCAGCAGCCGGGGCCGGGCCAGCAGTCCCGGGGCCAGGCCCAGCAGCGCGCCCAGACCGGCCTGTTCGGCCACCACCAGCACCCGCGCCCCCCGGGCCCGCAGGCCGGCGGCCACCGCCAGCAGCAGCGGGCCGCTGCCGGCCACCACCACCCGCCGGCCGCGCAGTTCCAGGCCGCCCTTGGCCAGGGCCTGGAGGCCGCCGGCGCCCAGCACCCCGGGCAGGGTCCAGCCGGGAAAGGGCAGGAAGCGCTCCCGGGCGCCGGTGGCCAGGATCAGCCGGTCGTAGTCGAGCTGTTCGGCACCCTGGGGCCCCAGCAGGCCCAGCCGTCCGGGCCCCGGGGCGGTGATCACCCGCCGGCCCAGGCGCAGGTCCACCGGAACGGAGCGCAGGGCCCGGAACCAGGCGCCGGCCCGGCCCTCGCGCGGAGCGCCCCACAGGCCGCGCCAGACCTGGCCGCCGGGTTCCGGCAGGGCGTCCACGACGGTGACCGCGGCCCCGGCCCGGGCCGCCGCGACGGCCGCGGCCAGGCCCGCCGGGCCGGCCCCCACCACCAGGACCCGCAGACCTTCAACCACGGCGCACCGCCATGCCGGCTTCCGGTCCGCTCACCTGGGCCACGTCCGGCCCGGCGGCGCCGTCCCGGACCACCACCATGCCCGCCACCGCCCGGGTGAGGCAGGCCAGCGCCTGGCGGCCGTCCACCTGGAGCTGGCATTCGAAGCACTGGCCCATGCCGCACAGGGGCCCCCGGGGCCCGCCGGCCAGGCTGCAGCCGGCCACCGGCGGCTGGCCCAGGGCGGCGGTGAGCAGGGCCCCTGCGGGCAGGTCCACCGGCAGGCCGTCCACGAGGATCCTAGGCATGCTGCACCTCCCTGAAAGCGTCCAGAGCCAGCGCCGGGAAACGGGCCGGCAGGTATGGCGCCGGGTCCAGAGGCGCGGCCCGGCCCAGCACGGCGCTGACGATCAGCTCGGCGGTGGCCGGGGCGGTGGTGATGCCCAGCCCTTCGTGGCCGCAGGCCAGGAACAGCCCGGGCCGCCCGGGCACGGCGCCGATGAGCGGGCGGTGGTCCGGGGTGGTGGGCCGGAACCCGGTCCAGGCGCGCAGCACCTCCAGGGCCGCCAGCCCCGGCACGTAGTCCAGGGCCCGCCGCAGCATCCGCCGCAGCAGCTCCGGCCGCAGCTCCGGCTGCTCGTCCCCGAACTGGCGGCTGGAACCCAGCAGCAGCTGGCCGTTGGGCCGCGGCTGCAGATTGAAGGCCACGCTGTCGGCGTCGCTGCCGTGGGCGGAGGTGAGGTAGCCCAGCTCCACCAGCTGGTGCCGCAGGAAGCCCGGGTGGCGGCCGGTGATGGCCAGGTGGCCCTTGCGCCGCACCAGCGGCAGCCCGGGCAGCAGGGCCCGGGAGGCGCTGCCGGCGGCCAGCACCACCTGTCCGCAATCCAGCCGGGTGCCGTCCAGCAGCCGGACCCCGCCCGCTTCCAGCGCCGCCACGGCCGTCCCGGTGGCCACGGTCGCCCCGGCGCGCCGGGCGGCTTCGGCCAGCAGCCGGGCCGCGGCGGGCGGATAGAGCACCGCGTCGCCGGGCACCCACATGCCGCCGGCCAGATGCGGGGCCAGGCAGGGCTCGGCCGCGCGCAGGGCCTGGGCGTCCAGCAGCTCGGCCGGGATACCGGCCTGCCGGTAGGCCGCGCAGCGGGGGGCCACCCGCTCGAATTCCCGGTCATCCGCCGCCAGCCACAGGGTGCCGCAGCCGTTCAGCTCCAGAGCCGGGCCCAGCTGAGGCGCCAGGACCCGCCAGCGTTCCTGGCCCAGGCGGCACAGGGCCAGTTCGGCCGGGGAACCGTCCAGGGCCACCAGGTGGCCCATGGCCGCGGCGGTGGCGCCGCCGCCCAGGCCCTCGGCCTCCAGCAGGGACACCCGGCAGCCGGCCTCGGCCAGGGCCAGGGCGCAGGCGGCGCCCACCACCCCGCCGCCGACGATCAGCACGTCCGGATGCCCGCCGCCCAGGCCGCTCATTGCGCCGCTTCCGCCGCTTCCGGCAGCCCGAAGGCGAACGGATCACTCGGCTGCAGGATCAGGGTGGCCTCGGCGGTCACGTGGGCCCGGCCCTGGATGTGCGGCAGCAGCTGGCCGTCCTCCCGGGCCATCCAGCCGGCGAAGACCGAGCCGATCAGGCTTTCCTGGCGCCACACCTGGCCTTCCGCCAGGTGCCCGGTGTCCAGCAGGCAGGCCAGCTTGGCGGAGGTGCCGGTGCCGCAGGGGCTGCGGTCCCAGGCCAGGCCCGGACACAGCACGAAGCTCCGGCCGTGGTTGGCCGGATCCAGCGGCGGGCCCAGCAGCTCCACATGGTCGATGACGGCGCCGTCGTCGCCGGTGATGCCGTCCCGGACCAGGGCGGCGCGGATGGCCGCGGCCGCCTCCATCAGGCCCGGATGCTGGCCGGGCCGCAGGGCCAGCCCGTGGTCCTCCACCAGGAAGAACCAGTTGCCGCCCCAGGCCACGTCGCCGTGCACCTGGCCCAGCCCGGGCACCCGCAGGGGCACCTGCCGACGGAACCGGCGGGAGGGCACATTGATCACCACGGCGCTGCCGTCCGGCCGCAGTTCCGCCGTCACCGGGCCCACCGGGGTGTCCAGGCGCAGGAGCCCCGGCGCCAGCCGGCCCAGGTGGCGCAGGGTTTCCACCACGCCCAGGGTGCCGTGGCCGCACATGCCCAGGGTGCCCACGTGGTTGAAGAAGATCACCCCCAGCGCGCAGTCCGGCCGGAACGGCGGCACCAGCCAAGCGCCCACCAGGGTCTCCGATCCGCGCGGCTCGCAGACCACCGCCCGGCGCCAGGCATCGTGCTCCGCCCCCAGGCGGGCGCGGCGCTCGGCCAGGGGGCCCGCGCCCAGCTCCGGACCGCCTTCCAGCACCACCCGGGTCGGTTCGCCGCCGGTGTGGCTGTCGATGACGCGGATCGTGGCGGAGGGGACCATGGCGTTTCCTTTCTGGGCTGCACCAAGTCTGAGTCGCATTCGCGCCTGGGTCTTGTGCGCTTTGGCCGCGTCCGGCGCGGAAAAAGCACAAAAGCGATGGTATATTTCAGGCATGCCGCTCCCCCGCGCCCCCGGTCTCGAGGTCCTGCTGCCCCGCCTGGGCAGCCTGGATTTCGTGCAGGAGCTGTTCGACCGGGTGCGGGACGCCGTGTTCACGGTGAAGGATCCGGACGGGCGCTACCTGGCCATGAGCCGGAGCGGGGTGGAGCGCTGCGGGCTGGCCTCCCGCGATGCGGCCCTGGGCCGGACCGCCTTCGAGCTGTGGCCCGCGGAGATGGCCCAGCGCTACGCCGAGCAGGACGCCCGGCTGTTCCGCACCGGCCAGCCGCTGGTGGACGCCCTGGACCTCACCCTCTACCCGGACCGCAGTCCCGGCTGGTGCCTCACCCAGAAGCTGCCCCTCAAGGACCGGACCGGGCAGGTGGTGGCCCTGGCCTGCCTCAGCACCGATCTGCCCGAGCCCAGCCGGACCGGCTTCATCGACGCGCCGTTCGCCGCGGCCGTGGCGCACATCCACCGGCACTTCGGCGAAGGGCTGCGCCTGGAGGAGCTGGCGGCCATGGCCGGGCTGTCCCTGGGCCAGTTCGAGCGGCGCATGAAGAAGCTGTTCCAGCTCAGCCCGGGCCAGTACGTCATGAAGGTCCGGATCCAGGCCGCCGCCGACGCCCTGGCCGGCTCCGCCCGGCCCATCGCCGCCATCGCCGGCGAGGTGGGCTTCTGCGACCAGGCCGCCCTGAACCGGCACTTCAAGCAGGTGGTCGGACTGAGCCCGGCGGCCTACCGGCGCTGGGCCACAGGCCGGGACCCGGGCCCGTCCGGGGGCAGCCGGCGCGATGGCGCTTGACAGGACCCGGGGGTCGTTTAAACTAGGACCTGCGAGGTGGTAGTTTGAGCGCGTCCATGTATGGGGCCGGAGCCGAGAATGCGCTCCATTCGATGCTGATCCTGGCCACCCGGCCGGCGCCGGTGAGCATCAGCGACCTGGCCAGCTACCAGAAGCTCTCCGAACCCTTCCTGGCCAAGCTGTTCACCCGGCTGAAAAAGGCCGGGCTGGTCCGGGGCACCGAAGGCATCGCCGGCGGCTTTGTCCTGGCCCGGCCGGCCGACAGCATCCCCGTGCTGGAGGTGCTGCAGGCCGTGGATCCCGGTCGGGGCCTGTTCACCTGCGCCGAGATCCGCCGGAACTGCGCCCTGTTCGGCGCCGCCCCGCCGGACTGGGCGGTGTCGGGTCCCTGCCGGATCCACGCGTTCATGACCGAGGCCGAGGGCATGCTCCAGCGCTTTCTGGCCTCCCAGACCGTGGCCGACCTGGTCTGCGAATACAGCTGCAAGGCTCCGGAGCCCTTCGTCGCGGCCACGGACGGCTGGTTCGCCGAGCGCAAGCAGGACCGGCTCGGCCACCGCCGGGCCGCAGCCCCCGGCCGGGCCTGACCGCAAGGCCGCCCCCCAGGTCCGCCGCCCACGATCCACCCGTATTCCCGTTCATGGCGCCTGCGCCCGCTCCTGCCCCCGGCCGGGTCCAGAGCGGGTCTGCACGCTACCACGTCTGGCCGGTCCTTCCCGGCCGCGGCGACCGCCCCGGGCGAAGCCCTGGGTCCGCGGCGCGCCGCCCGCTCCGGAGGTCCGGACGGGCGGCGCTGGACGCCCCTCCCACCCCAACCTGGAGATCGCACATGCAACTGCCAACGCCCCTGCTGGACGTGCTCAAGAAGGATGGCGTCGTCGCCATCGCCACCCTGGGCCCCGATGGACCCCACATGGTGAATACCTGGAACAGCTACATCCAGGTCGCGGAGGATGGCCGCCTGCTGATTCCGGCCGGCTACTTCCACCGGACCGAGGCCAACATCGCCTGCAACGACCAGGTCCTGGTGACCCTGGGCAGCAGCCGGGTGCCGGGACTGCACGGCCCGGGCACCGGCTTCCTGATCCGGGGCACGGCTGCCTTCCTGGCCGATGGCCCTGAATGCGAGGCCATGCGCGCCCGGTTCGCCTGGATGCGCGCCGTGCTGGCCATCACCGTCGATTCGGCCACCCAGACCCTCTAGACCGTCCCTCCCACCCCCCTCCCGGAGCACCCATGCCCACCGATACCTCGACCCTGTTCACCCCCGGCGCCCTGGCCAAGGCGCTCGACCTGCCCGACACCCAGGTCAAGAGGACCATCAAGCTCCTGCAGCTGGAGCCGGCCGCCAAGCAGGGCTGCCGCACCTTCTACACCCAGGCCGACCTGGACCGGCTGCGGGCCACCCTGGCCTAGCTGCCCCCCCTCAGGCCCGCCGCAGGGCCGCGTCCGCCAGCCGGCCCAGATCGGAACTGCCTTGGCCGTTGCCCAGGGCCTTGGCCAGGGCCTCCAGCACCGCCGCCCCGGCCGGCTCCGGCAGCCGCGGCAGCAGCTCGGCCGCGGCGGCCACGGCCAGCAGCTGATGGCTCTGGTTGAAGGCCGGATCGTTGTCGGCGGCGGCCTCGGCCAGCACCCGCAGCACCGGCTCCGGGCCGCCCCGGGCCTGCAGCTCCCGGGCCAGGGCCATGGCCGGCAGGGGCTCGCCGTCCAGGATCGCGTCCAGCAATCCGGCCGCCGGATCCCCGCTGGCCGGCCGTTCTGGAGCCTGGGGCCGGTCCTCGGGCTCGCCGCTGGGGAACAGATTCACCAGCGCCGCCACCTGAACCCAGTGGGCCGGATCGCTCTGCCCGGCCTCGGCCGCGCGCTGGGCCAGGCTGGCCAGGACCACGAAGTTCCAGGAGGTCTTGGCCTCCAGGTCCCGGCGGGCGTCCAGCTGCTTTTCGGCCGCGGCCAGGGCCAGGGCCGCCAGCAGATCGCCGCTGCCGGCGGCCGCCCGGGCCTGGGCCGAAAAGCCGTCCAGCAGGGCCACCAGGCCGGCGTCGCAGACCTCCCGGGCCAGGGCCCGGTGGCTGGCCGTGTCCGCCGCCGCGGGCCGGTACGGCAACGGCGGCGCGTCGGCCAGCCGGCGCCGGGCCCGGTCATGCCAGAAGGTGTCGAAGGGTTCCGAAGCGCACAACCAGGCGCTCACCGCCAGCAGGTCCCGGCCCACTTCCGGGACGCCGTCCAGGGCCTCGAACAGCTCGCTCATCTGCCGGGCGAACACCGGCTTGTGGCCCACGTTGGCCATGTCCGCCGCCGAGGCGGCCTCCAGGTGCCGGAACGGCCCGGCCGCCACCTGTGCCAGGGTCATGGCCTCGCCCCAGGCGATGGCCGGCCGGTGCTGGGCCAGGGCCAGCTCCAGATTGGGCCAGGAGCCCGAGCCCCGGCCGCCGGCCGCCAGGCCGTGCCCGGTCCGGCTGCGGCTTTCGCAGGCGAACGCGTGCAGCTGGGTGCCCAGCACCCGCAGGAAGCTGGCCTCGGCCAGCAGCGGGCGCAGCCGGAACACCGCCCACAGGCCCTGCAGGCCGTGCGGGACCGCGGGCAGGTAGGCCGCCCAGTCCACCACCGGCACCAGCCGAAGCACCGCCTCCCGGGCGGCGGCCTCGGGCCCCGCGGCCCGGACCCGGGCGGCGTAGGCGGCAAACCAGCCAGGCGATGGCTGGTCCAGTTCCCGGAGCCACGTCGCTGTCCCGGTTCCATCCACGGCACCCTCCCCGTCCGGGGTCATGTTACACCGGATGCCCGGGTTCCCCCAGGTCTGGCAGCCCCCGCACCATCAGCCGGGGATCCCCCAGGCCTCGCATACCGTCCGCATCCAGTGGTGATCCCAGGCCCGCTTCCAGACCAGGCTGCCCTCCTCCATGCGCGCTTCCATCAGCCGCTCGCGCAGGGCCGCCCGCAGCGGCTCGGCCCCGACCCCCAGGCGCAGTTCGGCCTGGGCCACCAGCTCCCGGTAGGCCTTGCGCTCGGCGTCGAAGTGTTCCAGGAAGCCCGGCGCGTCCGGCGCCGGGGCGGCGGCCCGCAGCTGCTGGAAGGCCTCGAACAGGGCCCGGCAGCGCAGATCGGCGCGCAGCGGTTCCTTGACCGCGCTCCAGGCGCCCGCCGCCTCGGGGCGGCCGGACCGGTCCATGGCCGAGCGCAGCTTCACCGCCTTGGCCACGTCCCGGGCCAGGTGCGCCAGGGCCACGAAGCCCCGGGCCGGGCTGCGCTTGGCCCGCCGCTGGAAGAAGCCCTCCATGGCGTTGACGATGACGTCCGCCGGCACGCCCTCCCCGGCCCAGGCCTGCAGCTGGGCGAAATCCTCCCGGCTCATGAACGCCGAACGACCATGCAGGTGGAAGGCCCATTCCCGCTCCACCCAGTCCAGTTCCTCCCGGGTGTAGACCACCGCGGCGCTCAGGACCGGACTCCGTGCCCGCCCGGAACCGGTGCGCTCAGGCCATGTGCTGGTTTCATAGGCAATCCCCTTCCCCTGGATTCTAGCGCTAGACTTGGGACAGGGAGCGAGCCGTGGCCATCCGTGAACAGATCCGATACAAGAGCCGTCGCGAGATGGACAAGCTGAGGGAGGCCGGGCGACTGGCGGCCAACGCCCTGCGGGTGGCGGCCCGGGCCGCCAAGCCCGGCGTCACCCTGCTGGAACTGGACAAGCTGGCCGAGACCTACATCCGCAAGCAGGGCGCCGTGCCCAATTTCAAGAACTACCACGGCTTCCCCGCCACCCTCTGCACCTCGGTGAACGACCGGGTGGTGCACGGCATCCCCGACCGCTACGTGCTGCGGGACGGCGATATCGTCGCCATCGACTGCGGCGCCAAGCTGGACGGCTTCCACGGCGATACCTGCCTGTCCGTGGGGGTGGGCCAGATCAGCGACCAGGCCAAGGAGCTGCTCCGGGCCACCCAGCTGGCCATGTTCATGGGCATCGATTTCTGCCGCACCGGCTACCGCCTGGGCGACATGGCCAGCGCGGTGCAGCGCTTCGGCGAGGAGCGCGGCTACAGCATCGTCCGCGAGTACATCGGGCACGGCATCGGCCGCGATCTGCACGAGGACCCCCAGGTGGTCTACGCCGACCAGCGGCCCGGCACCGGATTCCGCATGGAAGTGGGCATGACCATCACCATCGAGCCGATCTTCAACCTGGGCACCCAGCGCTGCCTGGTGGAGCCGGACGGCTGGACCGTGCGCACCGCCGACGGCTCCCTGAGCGCCCAGTATGAACACGCGGTGGCCATCACCAAGGACGGCCCGATGATCCTGAGCCTGCCCGACCCGGAGTTCGAGCTGGAGGACGGCATCTGAATGCTCCGCCCCGCGCCCGCCAAGCTCAACCGCTTCCTGGCCGTCCTGGGCCGCAGGGCGGACGGCTACCATGATCTGGAGCTGGTGACCACGGTGCTGGACGGCGTGCCGGAGCTCACCGACACCCTGGAGGCGGTCCCGGCCGACCGCCTGAGCCTGAGCCTGGACGGCCCCTGCGCCGCGGGCCTGGAGGTGGACGAGCGCAACCTGGTGCTGCGGGCCTGGCGGCTGCTGGAGCAGGCCACCCAGCGCGCACTGCCGGCCCGCCTGGCCCTGCACAAGCGGATCCCGCACGGGGCCGGGCTGGGCGGCGGCTCCAGCGACGCGGCCGCGGCCCTGCGCCTGGGCGACGCACTGTTCGGCCTGGGACTGGCCCCCGAGCGGCTGCTGGCCCTGGGCGCCGAACTGGGCAGCGATGTGCCGCTGTTCCTGCTGGGCGGCACGGTGCTGGGGGTGGACCGGGGCGACCGGGTGTTCCCCCTGCGCCCGGTGCCCCTGGAACCGATCCTGATCGTCCACCCCGGCATGTATGTGGCCACCCCCAGCGTGTTCCACTCCATCGCCCAGGTGGGCTACCCGTACCCCGCCCCCTGCGCCAGCCTGGCCGCGGGCGCCGCGCCGGCCTGGCGCAACGATCTCACCGGGGCGGCCATCTGGGCCTGCCCGGCCCTGGCCGACGTGCGGGCCGCCCTGCTGGACAGCGACGGCGAACCGCTGCTGTGCGGCTCGGGAAGCTGCTGGGCGGCCCGCTATCCCGATCCGGCCGCACGGGACCGGGCCCTGGCCGGCCTGGTCCAGGCCCACCCGGACTGGCGCTGCTGGAAGGTGGGACCATGACCGCCCGGCCCGCTGAACCGGCCAAGCTGGCCCTGGAAGTGCGCGGCCTGCGCAAGGCCTATCCCAAGGTGGTGGCGGTGGAGCACCTGGACCTGGAGGTGCGGCGCGGCGAGGTGTTCGGCCTGCTGGGCCCCAACGGCGCCGGCAAGACCACCACCCTGGAGATCCTGGAGGGGCTCACGGAGCCGGACGCGGGCGAGATCAGGCTGCTGGGGCTGGACTGGCGCGACCACGGCCGGGAGATCCGCTCGCGGATCGGGGTGCAGCTGCAGAGCACCAGCCTGTTCAACAAGATCACCCCCCGGGAGGCGCTCACTCTCTACGGCAGCTACTACCCCCGGCACCGCAGCGCCGCCGAACTGCTGGAGCTGGTCCAGCTCCAGGACAAGGCCGACGCCTATCACGCCACCCTGTCCGGCGGCCAGCAGCAGCGGCTGGCCCTGGCCCTGGCCCTGGTGAACGATCCGGAGCTGGTGTTCCTGGACGAGCCCACCACCGGGCTGGACCCCCAGGCCCGGCGCGGCCTGTGGGACGTGGTGCGGCGGATCCAGGGCGAAGGGCGCACGGTGATCCTCACCACCCACTATATGGACGAGGCCGAGACCCTGTGCGACCGGCTGGCGATCCTGGACCATGGCCGGCTGCTCACCGCCGGCACCCCTCTGGGCCTGATCCAGGACCTGGGCATCCCCAGCGTGGTGGAGCTCAGCTTCGCCGGAACGGCCCCACCGGGTGAACCCTTCGCCGAGCGCCTGGGTCTGGCCGTCACCGGCCGGGGCGACCGCTGGGAGATCCCCACCCCGGACCCCAAGGCACTGCTGCCCCGCCTGCTGGAAGCCGCCGAGGCCGACGCGGTGCCGTACACCCAGATCCACGTGCGCCGCGCCACCCTGGAGGACGTGTTTCTGCACCTCACCGGGCGGAGCCTGCGAGACTGAGGCGGGGCATGCCAGGAGTCCCCGTCCCGAGGTCCCCATGCGCATCCTGCTGCTCGCCACCCTGTCCACCCTGCTGGCCGCCCCCGCCCCCGCCCGACCGGTTCCGCCGCCGGCGGCACCGGTCTACGGGCCGGAGCTGGAAGGCTACGCCTACCCGTTCCCGGTGCGCAGCTTCGCGTTCACCTCCCAGGGGACCCGCCTGCACATGGCCTACCTGGATGTGCCGCCCGCCGCGGCCGCCACCGGCCGCACCGTGGTGCTGCTGCACGGCAAGAACTTCACCGCCGCCACCTGGGCGCCCACGGTGCGGATCCTGGCCCAGGCCGGCTACCGGGTGGTGGCCCCGGACCAGATCGGCTTCGGCAAGTCCTCCAAGCCCGAACATTACCAGTACAGCTTCCAGCAGCTGGCGCGCAACACCCGGGCCCTGCTGGCCGCCATCGGGGTGCCGCGGGCCAGCCTGGTGGGGCACTCCACCGGCGGCATGCTGGCCGTGCGCTATGCCCTGATGTTCCCGAGCCAGGTGGACCAGTTGGTGCTGGTGAACCCCATCGGCCTGGAGGACTGGAAGGCCAAGGGGGTGCCATCGATCAGCGTGGACCAGTGGTACCAGCGGGAGCTGCGGGTGGACGCCCGGGGCCTGCGCGCCTACGAGCAGGCCACCTACTATGCCGGCCAGTGGCGCCCGGAATGGGACGAGCCGGTGCGGATGCTGGCCGGACTGTTCCACGGCCCGGGCCGGACGCGGGTGGCCTGGAATTCGGCCCTGCTCTACGACATGATCTACACCCAGCCGGTGGTCTACGAGCTGGACCAGCTGGCGGTGCCGACCCTGTTGCTCATCGGTCAGAAGGACACCACCGCCATCGGCAAGGACCTGGCCGCGCCGGACGCGGCGGCCCGGCTCGGCCACTACCCGGAGCTGGGCCGGTTGGCCGCGCAGCGGATCCCCGGCGCCCGCCTGGTGGAGTTCCCGGACCTGGGCCATGCCCCCCAGCTCCAGGATCCGGAGGCCTTCCACGCGGCGCTCCTGGCGGGGCTGGCGGGCGGCCGCTAGGGACTGCCGGCGCGACCCCTTCCGGGGCCTGGGCAAGCCGGAACCCCTGAAGGGGGCCCTTTCCGGCCTCTGGTCCCGACGCATCAACGAAGCGCACCGCATGGTCTACCGGGTCGCCTCCGGGGACCTGCAGATCGCCCAGCTGCGCTACCACTACTGAGCGGGAACGGCGCTGCCTCTCCTCGGGCCCCGGACTCCCCCACCCCGGCGCGATCCGCTACCATGGGACCACCGGGCCCGGAGACCGGTCGCGCGTGCTGAACCGATGCCGAACCTGCGTGCTCCAGATCTACCGGCAGTTTGTCATGGAGTGGCGGCTGTACGTGCGCAACCCGGGGGCCATGTTCTGGACCTTCGCCTTCCCCATGCTCCTGCTGGTGGGCTTCGGCACCATCTTCCGCTCCGGCTCGGCCCCGGCCCTGACCCTGGTGGTGGCGGGGGTGGACCGGCAGGCGGCGCCGGGTCGGCTCATGCTGCAGGCCCTGGGCCGCACCCCCCTGAAGCTGCTGGAACTGGACCCGGCCAGCGCCGACGCCCGCTGGCGCCGGGGCGAGACCGCGGCCCAGCTGGAGCCGGCCGCCGCCGGCGGCTTCGCCCTCAAGGTGAACACCTACCTGGCGGCCCAGGGCCAGATGGCTGCCCAGGTGGTGCAGCAGGCCAACCTGGCGGTGCAGATCGGCCAGGACGGACGCGAACCCCGCTGGCTGCCGGTGCTGGTGGAAAGCCCCGGACACACCCGCTCCGGCAACTACGCGGCCTTCCTGCTGCCCGGCCTGCTTGGCCTCAACCTGCTGAGCATGGGCCTGTTCAGCGTCGGGATGGTGAACGTGGCGTACCGGGAGAAAGGCAAGTTCCGGCGCCTGGCGGTGACCCCGCTGCCCAAATGGGTCTTCCTCATGGGGCAGGTGCTGCAGCGGCTGGCGGTGGCCTTCCTGCAGGCGGCGCTGCTGCTGGCCCTGGGCTATGTCGCCTTCGGGATCGATTGCCAGGGCTCGTACCTGCTGCTGGCGGCGGTGCTTACCCTGGGCACCGCCTGCTTCATGACCCTGGGCTTCGCCCTGGCCGGCTTCGCCCAGACCAGCGAGACCTACGCGGCCCTGGCCAACGCCTTCTTCTTCCCCATGATGCTGCTGTCCGGGGTCTACTTCACCCTGGATTCGGCGCCCCGCTGGATCCAGACGGCGGTCCAGGTGCTGCCCATGTCGCCCTACCTCAAGACCCTGCGCGCGGTGTTCAATGACGGCGCCGGCCTGGCGGGCCATTGGGCCGGGCTGGGGGTGGTGGCCGCCTGGACCGTGCTGGGCTTCGCCGTGGCGGTGAAGCGCTTCCGCTGGGCCTGAGCGGCAGCTTGTGCCCGGCACGGACGCCCAGGCGGGCAGGGTTTTAAGGGTGCTAGAATTCCTCCCATCTGTCTGAGGCCCCGCCCATGCGCGTATCCCTGCTCGGCTCCGCCCGCCTGGCCTGTGCCGGCTCGGCATTGGTCCTGCTGTGCGGCTGCTTTCGCGGCCCGGCCCGGTCCTCGGCCAGACCGGCGCCCCACCCTCAGCCGGCGGCCGAAGCCCGGAGCACCCTGCCCCGGCTGGGCTACAGCATCCAGGCCGGTGCCTTCGCCCGGGTGGAAAATGCCGTCCGGCTGGCGGAGACCCTGCAGGGCCTGGGGCTGAACGCCACCTTCTACGCCTCCGCGCCGGAGGGGTCCGAGCACCGGCTGTACCGGGTGCGCTTCGGCGACTTCCCCAGCCGCGACGCGGCCGTGGTCAAGGGCGAGGCGCTGCGCGCCGACGGAGTCATCCAGGCCTTCTACATCGTGGCGCCCGAGGAGCCGCCGCTGCCCCGGCTCAGCCCCGGGGACGAGGCCGGGCTGCGCACCAACCTGGTGGAGACCGCCACCAACTACGTGGGCATCCCGTACCTGTGGGGCGGCGCCACCGAGGCCGGATTCGACTGCAGCGGGCTGGCCATGGCCGTGTACCGGCTCAACGGCCTGCAGATGCCGCGCTCCTCCCGGGAGCAGTACGCCCGGGGCGAGCCGGTGCCCCTGGACCGGATCCGCAAGGGCGATCTGCTGTTCTTCGCCACCGGCGGCGGCACCGCGGTCACCCACGTGGGCATCTACACCGGCGGCGAAAGCTTCATCCACGCCCCCAAGCGCGGCCGGCGGATCGGCTCGGACCGGCTCGAGGGCTACTACCGGCAGCACCTGGTGGGCGCCCGCAGCTATCTGTGAGCCTTATTTGGCGGCCAGCACCCGGGCGTCGGTGATCACCACCGGGGTGAGCGGACGATCGTTCCGGGTGGGCACCGTCCTGATCTTGTCCACGGTGTCCATGCCCTCCACCACCTTGCCGAACACGCAGTAGCCCCAGCCGTCCTGGCCCGGGTAGTCCAGGAAGCCGTTGTCCACCACGTTCACGAAGAACTGGGCGGTGGCGCTGTGGGGATCGGCGGTGCGGGCCATGGCCAGGCTGCCCCGCAGGTTGCGCAGGCCGTTCTTGGCCTCGTTGGGGATGGGCTTGTCGGTCGGCTTTTCCGCGCCATCGGCGGTCAGACCGCCGCCCTGGATCATGAACGAGGGGATCACCCGGTGGAACGTGGTGCCCTGGTACTGGCCCTTGCGCACGTAGGCCAGGAAGTTGTCCACGGTCCGGGGCGCGGCCTTGGGGTCCAGCTCCACGGTGAACCGGCCCAGGCTGGTGGTGAACTGCACCTGCGGCCTGGACGGGGCGGCGGCGCAGGCCGCCAGGGCGGCGAAGCAGAGCAGGAAGGTGGCTGGACGCGTGGCATGGGGCATGGCGGGACTCCTGGGTGGCACAAACCGCCATTATGCCCCAGGCGAGCCGGAAGGGTCCAAATGCGGGTTCTCGCGTCGAATCTGGCCTATCCTTACCTATCACCGGGAGTTCCCTGTGGCGCGACCCTTTCCCATGCTGGCCTGTCCCCAGTGCGACCTGCTGCACCGCGGCGACCCGCCGGCGCCGTGCAGCATGCAGGTCTGCACCCGCTGCGGCGCGGTGCTGGGCCGGACCGGCAGCCTGGGCCTGGAGGCGGTGCTGGCCCTGCACGTGGCGGCCCTGATCCTGCTCCTCACCGCCCTGGCCTTCCCGCTGCTGTCCCTGCGGATGCACGGCACCCTGCGGGTGATCTCCATCCCCGGCTGCGTGGGGATCCTGGCCGGGCTGGGCTGGCCCTGGCTGTCAGCCATCCTGCTCACCACGGTGATCCTGGGCCCCCTGGTCCAGCTGGGCGGCACCGCCCTGCTGCTGCTGCGGATCCTGCACCGGCGCCAGGACGCCTGGACCGCCCGGGCCTTCCGGGTGCTGGAGGAGATCCAGCGCTGGGACATGGTGGAAGTGTTCCTGCTGGGGGTCATCGTCTCCTACGCCAAACTGTCCCAGACCGCCACGATGGTGCCGGGGCCGGCCCTGTACGCCCTGGGCGGCTGCATCGTGGTCACGGCCGTGGCGGTCGCGACCCTGGAACCCCGGACCGTCTGGGACGCCAGCGGCCCCGGCGCAGCCGGCGCCGGCCCCGCGGCCCTGCCTCTGGATGGCGCCGGACCCCGGAGCGCGCGCCAGGCCGCCCTGCAGGCCTGCGCCACCTGCGGCCAGCTGGCGCCCATCGCCGCCCAGGGGCCCTGCCCCCGCTGCGGCGCGAGCCTGCACAGCCGCAAGCCGGACAGCCTGGGCCGCACCTGGGCCCTGCTGGTGACCTCGGCCATCCTGTACCTGCCCGCCAACGCCCTGCCGGTGACCCGGGTGCTGAATCTGGGCAAGGCCCACGAGGACACCATCCTCAGCGGCGTGCTCTACTTCCTCCGCACCGGATCCTGGCCGCTGGCCCTGCTGATCTTCGTGGCCAGCGTGCTGGTGCCGCTGGTCAAGTTCGTGGTGCTCACCTTCCTGCTGCTTTCGGTGCGCTACCGGTCCCGCTGGCGGCCCCGGCAGCGGGCCCGGCTGTACCGCCTCACCGAAGCGGTGGGCCGCTGGTCCATGGTGGACATCTTCGCCATCACCATCACCGTGGCCCTGATGCACATGGGCAGCATGGCCTCGGTGGTGCCGCGCCCGGGCGCCATGGCCTTCGCGCTCATGGTGGTGGCCACCCTGCTGGCCGCGCGCAGTTTCGATCCCAGGCTGGTCTGGGACACCCAGGAGCCGGAGCATGCCTGAACTTCCGCCGGAAGCCCCAAACCCGTCCGGCCTGCCGCCTGACCTGCCGCCTGATCTGCCCAGTCCCCTGGTGCGCCGCTGGCGGCCCTCCCTGGTCTGGCTGATCCCCCTGATGGCGGCGCTCATCGGCGCCTGGATCGCCTTCGCGTCGTACTCCCAGCGGGGCCCCACCATCACCGTCAGCTTCCTGACCGCCGAAGGCCTGGAGGCCGGCCAGACCCGGGTGCGGCACAAGGAGGTGGAGGTGGGCAAGGTCACCGCCATCCGCCTGAGCCCGGACTTCGGCCAGGTGCTGGTCACGATCGAGCTGAACCGCGACACCGCCGGCCTGCTGTCCGAGCACAGCCGGTTCTGGGTGGTGCGGGCCCGGGTGGGCGCCAATGGCATCTCCGGTCTGGGCACCCTGCTTTCGGGCGCCTTCATCGGCATGGACCCGGGCGCCCCCGGCCGCCCCTCCCGGGTCTTCAAGGGACTGGAGGCGGCGCCGCTGCTCACCGAGCACCTGCCGGGCCAGCTGGTCGATCTGCAGGCCGCCCAGCTGGGCTCCCTGAACATCGGCTCGCCCGTAACCTTCCGGCAGATCCCGGTGGGCGAAGTGGCCGGCTTCGATCTGGCTCCGGACGGGCAATCGGTGCGGATCCGGATCCTGGTGCGGGATCCCTACCGCGGCCTGGTCCAGCCCACCTCCCGGTTCTGGGACGCCGGCGGGGTGGACCTGGGCCTGGACGCCAACGGCCTGCGGGTGCGCTCCACCTCCCTGGTGCAGGTGCTCCTGGGCGGCGTCGCCTTCGAGAACCCGGTCCACCCGGACCCGGCCCAGGCGCCTCCCCCGGGGCAGCCCTTCACCCTGTTCGCCAACCGCGACCAGGCCTACGAGCGGGTCTACCGGGAACACCTGCAGTGCGTGCTGTATTTCGACGAATCGGTGCGGGGCCTGACCCGCGGCGCCCCGGTGGAGTTCCGCGGCATCCGGATCGGCGAGGTGGAGGACTTCAACCTGGAGTTCCAGACCCGGGCCCTGGCGGGGCGGATTCCGGTGCTGATCACCCTGGAACCGGAACGCTTCACCCTGCTGGGCCCCACCCGCGACCCCAGTGCCGTGGTGCTGGCCAAGCTGGTGCACATGGGCCTGCGGGCAGAGCTGCGCACGGGCTCCCTGCTCACGGGCAACCTGTTCGTGGATCTGGGCTTCCATCCGGAAGCCAGGCCTGCCAGGCTGGGCCTCAGTGGCGACCGGCTGATCATTCCCACGGTGCCGTCGGCCATGAGCACCATGCTGGACAACCTGTCCAAGCTGGCCGAGAAGCTGCAGAAGCTGCCGCTGGAGCAGACCGTGGCGGAGCTGCGCGCCACCCTGCCGGTGCTGCGCCAGACCCTGGAGCAGACCGGCGCCCTGGCCAAGCACCTGGACACCGAGACCGCCCCCCAGGCCACCGCCGCCCTGGCCCAGGCCACCGCCACGCTGGCCACCCTGGAGCGCGCCCTGCGCTCCGACGCTCCCACCCAGACCGAACTACGCCAGGCCCTGGACCAGTTCACCCAGGCGGCCCGGGCGGTCCGGGACCTGGCCGACACCCTGGAGCGGCATCCGGAAGCCCTGTTGTTCGGCAAAGGGAAACAGCCATGACCCGCTCCCGCCCCCCCCGCCCCGGCCTGTGCTTGGCTGCTGCCCTGCTGCTGGGCGTCGGCTTGGCCTGTCTGCACCCTTCGCCGGCGGTGGTGTACCACACCCTGCAGCCCATGCCGCCCCTGCCGCCCGTAGCCGCCGGATCCGCCGCCATCGGCGCCGCCCCGGTCCCGGCCCTGGAAGTCCTGCCCGTGCGCCTGCCAGACCTGCTGCGCCGGCCGCAGATGGTCCTGGCCGAAGGCGGCGGCGACGCTCTGGGCCTGTCCGAGACCCACCGCTGGGGCAACCCCCTGGAGCAGGACATGCAGCGGGTGCTGGTGGCCGATCTGGGGCTGCTGCGGCCCGGCGGGCCGGTGGTGCCCAGCCCCGACGGGGCGCGGGTGGCGGCGGCCCTGCGGCTGGAGGTGACGGTCCAGAGCTGCGTCGGCCGGCCCGGCCAGGGCCTGGTCCTCCAGGCCACCTGGATGGTCACCCGGACCGGCCAGGACCGCGCCCTGCTGTTCCGCCGCACCGAACTGCGGGAGCCCCTGGATCCCCCCGGGCCGGACGGCCTGGCCGCCGCCCATAGCCGGATCCTGGCCGCCCTGGCCCGGCAGATCGCCACGGCCCTGGCGGAACTGCCCGCCAGTCAGCCCTGACCGGAACCCGGACAGCGCATCTGGACCGGATCAGTCCACCTTGAACCGGCTCAGCCGGCCCCGCAGGTCGCCGGCCAGCCGGGCCAGTTCCTCGATGGTGCGCGCCGTCTCGATCACCGAGGCGGCCAGCTCCGTGGTGGCCGAGGCGTTGCGCTCGGTGAAGCGCAGGGTGTCCTCCATGGCCTGGGCCGCCTCCGCGCTGCTCCGGCTCTGCCGTTCCAGTGACTGGACGATGGCCTGGACCTGCTCGGCGTTCTGCCGCACGTCCTGGGTGATGGATTCCAGACTCCGGGCCACCGCGGCCACGGCGCCGCCGCCGAGCAGCACCCGCGTATCGCTCTCCTGGATCAGGCCGTAGATCTCCCGGGCCGCGCTGCCGCTGCGCTCGGCCAGCTTGCGGATCTCGTCGGCCACCACCGCGAAGCCCCGGCCCTGCTGGCCGGCCTTGGCCGCCTCGATGGCCGCGTTGAGGCTGAGCAGGTTGGTCTGCCGGGCGATATCGGCGATCACCGTGCTGATGCGCGACACCTTCTGGCTGCTTTCCCGGATGGCGGCCATGGCCTGGGTGGAGTCGCCGGCCGAGCCGAGCCCGGCGCCGCTGGCCTCCAGGCAGCCCTGGGCCAGCCGGGCCGCGCTCTCGGCGCTCTGCCGGGCATCGGCGATGGCCCGGGCCATCTGGCCCATGGCCGCGGTGGAATGCTCCACCGCGCGACGCTGTTCGTCCGCGCCTTCGCTGATCTCGCCGATGGCCGCGCTGATCTCGTCGCCGGTGGCGGCCAGCTCCGTGGCACTGGAGGCGTTCTGCCCGGCGATCCGGGCGATGGCCTGCAGGTCCTCGCGCAGGTGGCCCATGGCGCCGTTGAGTGTGTGGCTGATGTGGTTCAGCTCGTCCCGGCCCGGCACCCGGCTTTGCACGGTGAGATCGCCCCGGTGCAGGGCGCCCATGGTCTGCTCCAGGTCCGCCACCCCCCGGCCGATCTGGCGCGCCACCAGGCTCACGAAGCCCACCCCCGCCAGCAGGCCGGCCAGGGCGATGCCCAGGATCCAGCCCTGGCCCGCGCTCCCCTGCCGGTCGTCGGTGTGCACCGTGGTCTCGGCGCTGGCCAGCACCAGGTTCTGGAGCTTCTCCAGGGCCTCCCGGGCCTGGCGCTGGATCTGGACATTGCCCTCCATCAGCTCGGGCACCGCCTCGGCCTCGGGCCGGGCCTGGGCCCGGGCCAGCATGCCGTCGAAGCCGTCCATGTACTCCTTCATGCGGGCCATGCCCTCCCGGGCCAAAGGCAGCTCCTGCGCGGTCCAGGGCAGGGTCGGGAACTGCTGGAAGAGGACCTGCATCCTCTGGTCGTACTCCTTCATGCGCGGGATGCGCTTGCCCTGGTAGGCACTGTTCTTGGCTGCGGCCAGCATGGAGATGTGCACGGTGCGCAGCACATTGGAATCGTTCAGGGCCCGGCCGATCATCTTGGACTTCTGCACCGCCACCACCAGCTGGCCGCCGGACGCCTTGGCGTGCTGCATGCCCAGCCAGCCCAGGGCGGTCACCCCCACCAGGAGCAGGGCCTGCACCACGAGCAGCAGGGCGAACTTGCGCCGCACATTGAGGGTGGCCAGGAAGCGATTCAGCATGAAGAACCTCGAATGCCGGAATTTTGACAGCAAACTGAAACTTTTGAATAAATAGTGGCGCGGCCCGGCGGCAGGCGCAAGAAGATCCTGAGACTCAGTCCAAGCACTCCAACTTCAACAAATGGCCTTTGCCGGCGGACCGCCGCCACACTACAATGAGAGGTTGCCGGCTTGCCAGAGCATGGCATTCCGCCGGATGCGGACGTCCGGTGCGAGGCTCTGCCGCGCCCGTTTCCGCCCGGGAACCCCGGCCTCCGCTCCCGGCCGGCGCAATCGTTCCACAGGGTTCCACAGCAACAGGAATCAGTCTGTTCCTGGGATTTCTTCCAAGGTCTGTCCAAGCACAACCGGTTCATTCAAAGAAGGAGGTCGCCGCAATGATCTACTCGACGGAAGTCGAACACATGACTTGTGTGGCCAAAGGGCCCAACCACGGCCCCGCGCCCATTCCCCAGGAAGGCAAGTGGGTCCAGGCCAAGGAAATCAAGGACATCTCCGGGCTCACGCACGGGGTGGGCTGGTGTGCCCCCCAGCAGGGCGCCTGCAAGCTGACCCTGAACGTCAAGGACGGCATCATCCAGGAAGCCCTGGTGGAGACCATCGGCTGTACCGGCATGACCCACTCCGCGGCCATGGCGGCGGAGATCCTGCCCGGCAAGACCCTCCTGGAGGCCCTGAACACCGACCTGGTGTGCGACGCCATCAACGTGGCCATGCGCGAACTGTTCCTGCAGATCGCCTACGGCCGCACCCAGACCGCGTTCTCCGAGGGCGGCCTGCCCATCGGCGCCGGCCTGGAGGACCTGGGCAAGGGCCTGCGCAGCCAGGTGGGCACGATGTATGGCACCGCCGCCAAGGGCGTGCGCTACCTGGAGATGGCCGAGGGCTACGTGAACCGCATGGCCCTGGACGAGGACGGCGAAGTCATCGGCTACGAGTTCGTGCACCTGGGCAAGATGATGGACTTCATCACCAAGGGCCTGGACGCCATCGAGGCCCTGCAGAAGGCCACCTCGACCTACGGCCGGTTCAAGGAAGCCGCCCGCACCATCAACCCCCGGCACGAATAGCGCACAAGGAGACGAAAATGGCTTTGTTTGAAAGTTATGAGCGCAGGATCGAGCAGATCAAGCCCGTGCTGGCCCAGTACGGCCTCGGCTCCCTGGAAGAGGCGCGCCAGCTCTGCGAGGCGAAGGGCGTGGACATCTACGGCATCGTCAAGGGCATCCAGCCCATCGCCTTCGAGAACGCCTGCTGGGCGTACATCCTCGGCGG
>Ga0302283_1000292_pt1 | contig 40147 bp, 37 predicted proteins | sample III_Fen_E1_4_FD_198770 | JGI IMG/M metagenome (GOLD analysis project Ga0302283, IMG submission 198770) | Peat permafrost microbial communities from Stordalen Mire near Abisko, Sweden - III_Fen_E1_4 | ecosystem: Environmental > Terrestrial > Soil > Wetlands > Permafrost | place: Sweden: Abisko... | reverse complement strand
GCGGTCTCGGCGGCGATGAACTGCAGGGTTTCAAGATTGCGCTGGCGTTCGCCGGGCTGGAGCGCGGGCTCAACGTGGACCTGCTCGTAGCCGGGAACTTCGACCAGGTAGGGATAGGGGAAGTGGAGGTAGTCGCCGGTAACGCCGCGGGGGAAGTCCCAGCCAATGCCCAGCGCAAAGTTGAAGCGGTTGAAGCGCGCGGCGGCAAGCGTGTCCAGATAGGCGGTCCAGAAGGCGCGGTCGTAGAACCAGGTCTTGTCTTCGATCTCCGAGCAGAAAGCGCGGAGAACGCTGCGCACCTTGTTGGGGGTGGTCTCGACGATGGGTGAAGGGAGGTGGAGCGCGAGGATGGGATCGTCGCTCAAGCGGATGCGTTCGGCGAGTTCAAGGAGGCCATATGTGAGTCCGCGGGTGTCGATGCCGGTGACCAGAATGGACGGGATGTCGCTGAAGTGGCCTGGGATGAGGGCGGTGGTTTCGGGCTGAGTGAAGCGGGGACGGTTGGGGAAGGATTTGGCGAGAGGACTGGTGACAGGGGCAATGAGGAGGGTGAAGTCTGCGCCACTTTGCTTGTTGGACAGCCCTTGCGGAGTGATTGCGGCGCGCAGTTTTTCCGCGGCCCATCGGACAGGCTCGTTATTGATGAGCGGCGAATCGTCATCCGTAACAATGGCGATTCGCTTGGCCGGTGGCACGGCGTGGGCGAACTCGGCGGCGCTAAGCGACGCGGCTGCTGCGCTGAGTTTGAGAAAGGTGCGGCGGGTGGGTTGAGTGGGCATCGTGTCGTTTTAGGCGAAGCGCAGGCTGACCGAGCCAGCGTGGGCAAACTCGACCTCGACCAGCGAGCCGGGGTGGGCGGGCGTGTTGCCGGTCCAGCTTCCGGTGGTGATCCACTGGCCGGCCTTGAGGCCCCCGGCGCGCGCCGCACCCTCGTTGGCGAGGAAGGGAAGCAGACGCATCAGGTCGCCCGAGGTGTTGGAGCCGGTGCGTTCCACTTGCAGCTTGCCGTCGATGGCTAGCGTCACCGTCTCCGTCTTGAAGTCGATCTTCTTCCAGTTGGGGCAGGCGGGGCCGTGGATGAAGCCGCCGTGCATCTGCAGGTCGGCGAGCATGGAGAGGTGGGCTGCGGCCTTGGGGTCGGTCAGGCCGGACTCCAGCTCCTCGATGATGGGATGGCAACTGGCGATGGCTGCGACCACCTCGTCGAGCGAGTAGGGCTTGGCGCGCGCGGGGAGGTCTTTGCCCAGCAGGAAGGCAATCTCCGCCTCCAGCACGCGATAGCGGAAGCGCGGGCCGGCCAGCAGCGTGCCGCTGCGGGCCATCCAGGCCAGGGGCATGGGCGCGAAGAAGGGCGTGGCGTCGGGCGAGCCGGCACCGATCTTCCAGCCGCCGATAGGTCCGAACGCGGCGGCCATGATGCCGTGGACGATGGCAGCCTCTTCCAGCGACTGTGGCTGGAGTTCGACCGGCAGGTCGGCGATGGGGGTATGGCTGCGGCGTGCGTTCAGCAGCAGGTTTGCGGCTTCCAGGAGTTGTTGCATGCGGTCATGGGTCATGGTGGTACCAGTGTCGCTCAAACCGTGGACTGTGTCATGAGATTTTCAGGGTAAAACGGCAAAAAATCCTAGCGCCGACGTTCCCGCCTTCGCGCCCGCACAAAGCTGCTCACGCAAAAGTAGCCGAAGACAGCCAGCATCGCCAGCGCGCCCAGCAGTTGCCGGTGTCCCGCCGCGTTGGAGTGCCACTCCGCGCGCAGATTCCACGCTCCAACTGCGGCAAACACAACGAAGAGCCCGAAGACGACGCCCACAACCTCCAGCCACAGCACGCCCCACAGGCGCACAAACGTCCTCCATGTGGGGCCAAAGCGCCGTCCCCCGCTGCGCAGCCCCTGCCTCGTTCCACGCGCCTTGATGACGGTCTGGGCCGCCGTATGGGCCGCCTGATGGATTGCTTTACTGGTTGCCGTCCCGGTCGCCTCAGGGGCCGTCGTCTGCGTCGAATCCGCCGCTGGGTCAGCCTGTGGCCTCGCCGCCTGGGCGGAACTCGCACCCCGGCTCGCGCTCCTGCCCGAGGGATTATCCGCCGTGGCCGCGTCCACCGCAGCCGTCACCGTCTTCACCGCCTGCCGCGCCCCGAAGCCAAGCGCACGTCCAAAGCGAACCACATCCATCCTCGAAGTGTAGTGCAATTTCATGCTTCCTGTGGTCTTTGCAGAATTGTGCAAGCCGGTTTTCCCTGAGGAAAACCTCACGAGCGTCTTGCGTTCCGGGTGCTGCTATGGTGAAACTGCTCCAGCCTCTCGCACTCGCACCGCGAAAGCCTGTTGCCGTTCGCTGGTTGCGCTGGAGCACGTCCAACTTTCATGGCGTCAGATACGTCTCATGATTAGTTGAGGACAGACCGCACATGAATGCAACAACATCGAATTCCACTGAATTGCATCGCGAATTGCAAGGCTTCTGCGGCAGCCCGGTTCAGCTTGCACTTGGCCTGTCGCTCCTGCTGGCAATAGCGTCTCCCGTTCTGCGTGCGCAGGCCCCAGCCGCCCAGCCGCCGCAAGCTCAAACGGCGCAGGCCGTTCAGACGCTCGCATTTCCCGGAGCGGAGGGCTATGGCGCCACGGCCACGGGCGGACGCGGTAAGCAGGTGATCGCGGTGACGACGCTTGCCGACGACGGTCCCGGCTCCTTCCGTGCAGCCGTGACGCATTCCGGTGCGACTGTCGTCTTCAATGTCAACGGCGTCATTCATCTCAAGAGTAATGTAACCCTGGCCAGCGACCTGACAATCGCCGGCCAGAGCGCTCCGGGAGACGGCGTCACCGTAGCCGACGCCAAGGTCACCATGACGGGCAGCCACAACGTCATCATTCGCTACATGCGCTTTCGCGGCGGCATCGCCGAATCGCAAGGCTCCAGTTCCCTCCAGCTTGGAAACGCCAGCCACGTCATGCTCGACCACCTCTCCATCGAGTGGGGACGCTGGGACAACATCCAGGCCGAGGGAAACAGTTACACCACGCTGCAGAACTCCATCATTGGCGAGGGCATCGTTCCGCAGCGATTCGGATGTCTATGCGAGAGTGACTACATCTCCTTCAGCCACAACCTCTGGATCGACAACAAGAGCCGCAATCCCAAGGGCAAGGGCCACATCCAGTACATCGACAACGTCGTCTACAACTGGGGCGTCGATGGCTACGTAGGCGGCCACGGCGGGGCGGACCACTACGCCGATCTCATCAACAACTACTTCATCGCGGGGCCGGACTCATCCGCCTCGTTTATCGGCGAGTTCACCAAGACCGACCACACCTATCAGTCCGGCAACCTGCTTGACGCCAACCGCAACGGCAAGCTCGACGGCCGTCCCGTCACGCAAGCAGATTTTGAAAAAGTCAACGCGGACATTCTTCCCAAGCCCTTCGCCACTCCCGATGTCCCCGTCCATATTGATCCCGCCGATTCCATTGTCGGCGAGATCGCCCGTCAGGCCGGCGACTCCCTCTGCCGCGACGCTGTTGACGCCCGCCTGGTCGGCGACCTGCTCTCCTATGGGACGAAGGGCAAGCTCATTGCCGACGAGAGCGAGGTGGGTGGCCATCCGCCCACGGTGGAGGCGAAGGCTGCGCTGGACAGCGACGGCGATGGAATCCCCGATGCGTGGGAGTTGAAGCATCATCTCAATCCATACAATGCCGCCGACGCGCTAGTGATCGACGCGAAGACTGGCTACAGCAATCTGGACTTATATCTCAACGAGTTGGCAGACCAGCCTGTCCGCCAGTGCGCGGCGTCCAGGTAGCTCTTTCCTGGCGCGCCGCTAGCCATCGAACTCCGTATCGTTTAGGAAGGTCTGCACAAGTACTCGAGATTCCCTCGGCGGCTAAAGCCGCATTGGAAATAGGCCGCTTGCGGCGGGACTAAAGTCCCGCCCTTTCAAAACAGGGACTTATTCAGAGATTCCTTAGGGAAGAATCGAACGGCTCGAACAGCCTCCGAACGATGGGCCGTATGAGCAATACCACAGGAAAGTGGCATTGCGGCAGCATTCAGCCCGGCGTATTCTTGAGTTGAGAGCCCAAGAGAACGACCCGCAATGCCGTTCCAGCCGGTTGGCGTCTTAACAACGTAGATGTCCCAGGGCAGGGAAGGCAATGTGGTCGAGTCGCAGGCAGGAGTCCAATTCCAGGCAGCCCGGAGGCGGCATTGAATCAAAAAGTGAAGAACCTGATTCAGAAGCTGGCCGAGGCAATTCACGAATCTGTCTCCGAGTCGGAAAACATCGCGGGCGTGGTGAAGGACATTCGCGACCAGGGATTCAGCGTGATGCTCTTGCTGGAGGCCACCATCGGCCTCAACCAGGTCGAGGGCGAACCCGGCGAGAACGTGGACCCAGCCACCCAGGTTGCGAGTGGTTCCTTTACCCGCAGCGACCTCACCTTCCTCAAGTCCCTGCGCATCGCCCTGCCCGTTTCCGATTCCGAAGCCCACTCCGACAGCCTCAGCATCGGTTCTCCAGCCGATTCGGCAAACAACCCTTCAGCCGACGCGTAGCTGGAAACCGTTTTCATCTCCACGCCCGTTCTCAAGCGACCGCGCTGCTTTTCGCCGTGCATGGTACTGCACCCGGCACCGTTCCAGTTACATATGCTCCTCATCCCCCACGCAAATACAACACTCGCGTGGTAGACTCTCGTTTCGCATCCAATGCTCTGGGGGCGATGCTGAATCCGCTCTGATATTGTCGTATGCAACGGTGCACTTTGCTTTCGAGGTAATGGACGATGAGAGACACACTTGGCGTACTGCTTGCCGGCGGGGCCGGAGAACGGCTCTTTCCCCTCACCCGAGACCGCGCCAAACCCGCGGTCCCCTTTGCCGGCCAGTACCGCATCATCGACATCACGCTGTCCAACTGCATCAACAGCGACCTGCGCCACGTCTACATCCTCACCCAGTACAAGGCGCTCTCGCTCAACCGGCACATTCGCGAGGGCTGGGGCACGGTGGTGGCCAACGAGCTGGGTGAGTTCATCGAGATACTGCCCCCCATGCAGCGTGTCTCCAAATCCTGGTACCAGGGCACCGCCGATGCCGTCTACCAGAACATCTACTCGATCGGGTCCGAGGAGCCGCGCTACGTTCTGATCCTCTCCGGCGACCACATCTACAAGATGAACTACGGCCGCATGCTGCAGCAGCATCAGGACTCCGGCGCCGATGTTACGCTGGCCACCCTGCCCATCCGGCCCGACGAGGTCTCCCGCTTCGGCATCGTCGAGACTGCGCGCTCCGGTGAGGTCACCGGCTTCGTCGAAAAACCCAAGTCCACCGACATTCGATCGCCCTTCGACCCCAATGTCGTAGACGCCTCCATGGGGATCTATCTCTTCAACACAGACACACTCCTGCCCGAACTCATCCAGGACGCCGAAAACCCCAACTCCACCCACGACTTCGGCCACGACATCCTGCCCGGGCTGCTCGGCCGGGTCAAAATACACGCCTTCACCTTCGTCGACGAGAACAAGCAGCGCGCCCTCTACTGGCGAGACGTCGGAACCCTGGAGGCCTACTACGAGGCCAACATGGATGTCGCCGGCATCACCCCCATCTTCAACCTCTACGACAAGAGCTGGCCCATGCGCACCCGCCCCTACCAGTACCCCCCAGCCAAGTTCGTCTTCGGCGAGCCGGGACGTACCGGCATGGCCATCAACTCCATCGTCTGCTCCGGTTCCATCGTCTCCGGCGCGGTCATCCGCAACTCCGTCGTCAGCCAGGACGTGCGCGTCAACTCCTACGCCGACGTCGACTCATCCGTCATCTTCGCCCACGTCAACATCGGCCGCCACTGCCGCATCCGCCGCGCCATCATCGACCGCGATGTCCACATACCAGACGGTACGGTTATCGGATACGACCCCAACGAGGACAAGAAAAACTACTTCGTCTCAGAGAGCGGTCTCACCATCGTCACCCGCGACTACTCCGTCTACGAGAACCCCGTCAGCCCTCTCTTCCTCCAGCCCGGCAACACCTGGTAGCGCATCGCGCCCAGCACGAACCATTCTGAGGCCTAGTAGCCCTTGGTGTGCAGGTAGAAGACAACGCAACTCGCCACCAGACAATAGATTCCAAACCAGTACCACCGCCCATTCTCCAGCCAGTTGCTCAGCCACTTCAGTGCCACCAGCCCGGCGAGGAACGCGAAGACCGCGCCGAGCAGACTGAAGAGCAGCGTGCCGTGCAGGTCAATAGGCGAGCCGGTCGCCGCTGCCGCGTGGGTCGCGTGCAGTAAGCGCATGGCCTCTCGGCCAATCGCGGCTGGCGTAATCACCACGGCCATCGCGAAGCTGAACCGCTCTGCGCGCTGCTTGGTCGCGCCCGTCAGCATTCCGGTCGAGATGGTTGCGCCGGAGCGCGAGAAGCCGCGAAAGGGCAGGCAGAGTCCCTGCACGAATCCCATCCAACCGGCCTGCCGCATCGTGACGCTGTCGCTGGGCCGCCGCGTCAGGCTCGCCGCGGCTGTTTGAGATTCGTCCTGCTTCTTCTCGCGCAGCCCGGCGATCAGGATCAGAATCCCCGCGCAGGCCAGCGCCGGAGCTACCAGATCCAGCCGCCCGAAGAGGTCTTCAATCTCCGCCTTGGGCGCGCCTTTGAACATGGTGTGCTCGATCAGCTTGATCAGCGCCTCGCCCAACACGCCCGTCAGCGCCGTCGCATAGACAAGCCGCAGCGCGAAGCGCTTGAACGCGTTCACCGTGGCAAAGTAGCTCTGCCTCCATTGCCGCCAGAAGTATGCGATGACGGCGAACATGGTGCCGGTGTGCAGCATCACCAGCAGCAGCGTCATCTGCGGCGATGACGGATCGAGCCCCATCAGCTTCTCCGCAACAACAACGTGGGCGGAGCTGGAGACCGGCAGCAACTCGGCGAGTCCCTGCACAATGGCCAGGACAATGACATGAAAGAAGGACATTCCGTTATTTTAGGCGATTCTCCGCGCCACCGAAGGAGATCAAGTTCGCTCGAACCTCGAACCTCGAACCTGGCACATCACTCCCGGTCGTTCCCGTAGACCGGGATCTGCTGCTGCACTCGATACGCAATGCTGGCCGCACGCGCCGCGTAGTCCGACTGCGGATACTTCTGCTTCAACTCCGTCGCCAGCCCCACTGCGTTCGCCGCGGCCTGCTGGGAGCGCTTCTTCTCGTCCTGCACCGTGTACATCTCCACCAGCACGCCCTCGCGGTAGGTCGCCTCGTAGAGCGCCTCGGCGGCCTTGGGGCTGTCGGGATAGCGGTCGGCGTACTTCTCGTAGAGGACGGCCTCCATCTCCGGGCATTTGGGCAGCCCCTGCCAGTCGCCGCACAGCTTGTTGTCGATCAGGTCGTAGGCGGCCAGCGCGGCAAATTTGGAGTTGGGATACAGCTTCATCACCTTCTGCATCTCGCCCTCGTAGAGCTGCGGCCGCAGGTACGCCTCCTGCTCGTGGGCCGAGGGCAGGGTGCCGATGTCGGCCTTGTCGATCTGCCAGCGCACGTCGGCCGCGCGGAAGATCGCCTCCGCCGCCAGCGGCGAGTCGGGGAAGTACTCGGCCACGCGCCGGTAGAGCAGGTGCGCCTCCTCGGCCGCGTCTTTCGGAGCGTGCGGCTGCCCGGCCTGCTCCTCGAAGTTCGCGGCTGTGCCGAAGAGAATGGCATCGCCGTTGGCCGTCGCCGGCGTCACGATGCCCTTGTCGTGAATCCATCCCGAGGCCGGCGTCGCCGTCTGGTCGGTGCTGAACTCCGGCTTCTGGTCGTCGGCCTGCTCGTCCGGCGCGTCGGTGTTGGCGAAGACGCGCACCCACGCGCCGTTGCGCTCGATCACCACCACCTCGTGGCCCGGCAGCACCTCGCTGATGTGCTGCGCGTTATCGTCCGCCGCAACATACACAATCGCCGGATGCACCAGTGTCGCGCGCGCCGACCGGTCGTAGCCGGAGAGCGTGTCCTTCGGCTTCTTCTGCGCATTCAATCCGCACGATGTTGCCAGCAGCGCCAGCGCAACTCCTGAAATCAGTACGCGCATCGCTCTTATGGAGGCAGTTCTCATGAAGGTATTAGACTCCCACTCGCTCTCACGCGGTAGCTGCCGACGCAGCGTCCGCATCCAGCTCCCGCCGCAACTCCGGCTCGATGTTCCCGCCGCTCAACACCGCGACCAGCCTTTGGCAACGTGGCAGCTCCGAGTGGTGGAACAGGGCCGCGGCCAGCGTCACCGCGCCGCTCGGCTCCGCCACCATCCCGGTTGCCGCAAGCATCGCGCGCATCGCCCGCAGTATCTCGTCCTCGCTCACCGTCACGATCCCATCGACGAAGCGCAGGATGTGGGCAAAGTTCAGTTTGCCCAGCGACTGTGTGCGCAGGCCGTCGCAGCGGGTCCGCGTTGTCATCTCCGCCGGCCACTCCACCAGCGTCCTGGTGTCGAACGACTCCTTCGCATCCGCCGCCAGTTCCGGCTCCGCACCCCACACCCCGATCCGCCCCGCCCACTGCGGCGGCGCAGCCAGCTTCACCGCCGCGGCGATCCCACTCAGCAGTCCTCCGCCCGAGACCGGCGACAGAACCACCACCCCGCCTCCCCCATCTGCTCCTGGAGCTTTCGACACGTCCGGCCCAATCACTCCAAGCTGCTCCAGAATCTCCAGCCCGCACGTCCCCTGCCCGGCGATGATGGCCGCATCGTCATACGGCGGAATGATGGTGTAGCCATGCGCGCGGGCGAGTTCCTCGGCCTTCGCTCTGCGCTCCGAACTGGCCGGCCCCACCAGCACAACCTCCGCTCCCAGTGCCTTGGTCGCTTCGATCTTCACCTCCGGCGCGTTCTCCGGCATCACGATCACTGCCCGCGCACCCAGCGCCCGCGCCGCATACGCCACGCCCTGCGCGTGGTTGCCGCTGGAGTACGTAATCACGCCGCGCCCCAGCTCCTCTTTCGAGAGCTGCGCAATCCGGTTGTACGCCCCGCGCAGCTTGAAGCTGCCAATCGGCTGCTCGCTCTCCGCCTTGATATAGAGATCGAACGGCAGCTCCGCCAGCCCTGACAGCCGCATCCGCTCCGGCGACACCCGGTGCAGCCCCGTCCACACCGCAACCCCGGCCAGCCGCCTCTGGGCCTGGCGAATCTCGTCCAGTGTGATGATCTGAGCCATCGTCGAACCCCCGTTGTTCCTCCCATTGTCCGTCGCACGGGCGGGTTGGGCAAGGCGGCTGGGACGCCAAATAATTGCGAGTGACAAATGTCACAAAAGTCGGGTAATGTTACGGCTCAATGAATCTGGCAGGGAATGGAGCGGCCCGGGCCGCAACGCTTTATCTGTGTCAGTGTTCCAGGAGGACAAAACCTTGAAGACCACAATCCACTGCCTGCTCGCAGGCGCCGCTCTGGCAGTTCTCTTCGCGTTCTCTGGAACCACCGCGCGCGCGCAACAGGTCTATGTAAGCCGCTACGATGTCTACGCGGGATTCGCCGACATCGACAGCCCGATGCTCGGCCTCAACGAGCACGGCTTCCACCTGCAGGCGGGGATGAACATGCGGCGCTGGCTCTCAGTGGGCGCGGACTACAGCGAGGGGACGGGGTCACAGATTCTCACCACCGACCTTCTGCCCGCAGCGCTGCAGGCCACGGTCAACGGCGCGCAGGCCCAATACATTTTGCTGGGCTATCTGCCGGCGAACTACCGCCTCGCCGTGCCCACCGACGCCGCTACCCAGACCTTCGCCTTCGGGCCGCAACTGGTCGACCGGCACTACTCGAAGCTCACTCTCTTCATCCGCCCGTCGCTGGGAGCGCTGCGTGAGCGCGCCGTGCCCCACGCGCAGGACGCATTCCAGACCGTCATCGTAGGTCAGCTTGCACCCGCCGGGTTCAAGCGCGATTGGACCGGCTTTTACGGCTTCGGGGGAGGCGCCGAAGTCGCCCTCAGCAAGCACATCGGCCTTCGCGGGCAGATGGACGTCGTCTACAACCACCCCTTCAACGACATCCTGGCCGATGGCCGCTGGACCTACCGCTTCTCGGCCGGCCCCAGCTTCCACTTCGGTCGTAACGTGGCCGCGAGCGGGAAGAAGAGCCGCAAGCCGTAGCCGCGCTAACGACGGGCAGAACCCTCCGCCTCGTGAATCATCAGCGCGAAGAAGTGAATGAGGCGCCACTGGTCCATCGGCCCCGGCTTCGGCCCGTTGAGGTCCAGGTGCGAGAGCACGGGGCTGACCAGAACCGCCTTCAGGTCGTCCGGCTGTAGTTCGTTGGCCATCCACAGCGTCTCCGCTGAGGGAATGATGTTGTCCCCCTCGCCGTGCAGCAGATAGACCGGCGTACCCATCGCGCGCAGCCGACCCTCTGGCGAGAGCGACGGCGATTCGCTGGCGTGGCGCGCAATCGACGCCGCAATCGCCGAGCGCGTAGCGGGCAGGGTCGTGTCCATCAGGTCCAACGCCTCGCGCCGTTGTGCCTCGGACATTCCCAGCTTTGCCGCAGCCTCGCCGGGCCTGTCCTCGTACAGATGAGCCTTCAGCAACGCACGCACCGGGGCGAGATCCTGCGCAGGGACGAAGTCGTCTAGGTTCTCGTACTCCAGAACCAGTGGGCCGTACTCGTGCGGCGGCAGCGCCTCCACCGAGCCATCGGGACGCGCGTCGCGCCCGGTCAGGTAGTACTCCGCCACGCGCAGCATCGAGTCCTGCGAGCCTACCGCGACGATGAACTTGAAGTCTGATCGATAGTGCGGATCGCTGGCCGCCACCAGCGCCAGGCCGCCGGAGAAGCTGAGGCCCATCACACCCACCGGCCCGCCTGTCTGCGCGGCGAACCACTTCACCGACTCGCCGATCGCCGCCACCGAGTCCTCACTGACGTGGTAGTCCTTGATACCGGGCAGCTCCGGCGTCAGCACGCGGATGCCGCAGCCCGCCATCGCCGACGCAAAACCCACCAGCCGCGGCTCGTCGATGCCCAGGTGATGCACGCCGTGGAAGATCACCATCGCCGGCGCGTGCGGCCTGTTCTGTGGGATGTAGACCCGCGCGCGCACCCGCTGTTGGCCGTTCGGAGTTGCGATGGGGAAGCTGAGATCCTCGGTTGTCACTGGGACCGTAAGCTCGCGCGCAACCCACGGCACGGGTTGCCCCGCCACCTCACGAAGCACCGCAACCGCCTGCAGGTGCGCCTTCGCAAACGGCCAGAAAGCAAGACACAGAACCACAACTCCGACAGCCAAAGCCGCAGCCAACGTCTTTCGCCGTGGCATAGGCTGACCCACCCCATACTCCATCGATCCAGTCCTTGGAATCCGTAGCTCGTACGGCTTGTTTTGGGGAGATTGAGACCTCCGTTGCCTTCCCTCTCTACCGGTTCTCAGGCGGCAAAGCACGCTGTAACGCTCCTCTGGTCGCGGTCAAACGAGATCGGACGGAGATCATTCTCTATTGAGAGTGCTCGTGTTTGGTTATACCAGAGCAGACACGTGTTGGCGCCTTCCATGGACACACGCGCTACCATAGACATGAGGCTTTTACACGAGAAGTAATATAGGAAGGAGCAAATTGAGCTACATCGAATCGCACTCGGCCCCGGGGGAGACAGTGATCTACGAGACCCGGCTTCATTGGATTGTGATGCTGAAGCAGTCGTTCCTGGGATGCCTGCTGCTTGGCCTGCCCGGAGCCTTTCTGCTGTACTACGCCGCCACCCTGACCGGAGATCATCACAAGACGGTACAGACCCTGGAAGAGGTGGGCGCGGCCTTGCTGCTCTGTTGCGTCGTCGTGGTTCTTTGGGGCATGATGCAACGCAACGCGATGGAGATGGCGCTGACCAACCGGCGAGTGGTCATCAAGACCGGCGTGGTGAGCCGCAGCACGACCGACATGCCGCTCAGCAAAGTGGAGAGCATTCAGGTCATCGAACCAGCCTTGGGCAGAATGCTGGGCTATGGAACGATCCGGGTGATTGGCACGGGCGGAACGACCGAACCCTTCGAGCAGATTCAGAATCCGCTGGAGTTTCGCCGCCAGGTGCAGCAACAGATCGAGAAGCTCGTCTGAAGGTTCGCAGGAGGTTGCCATGCTCGCCAGCTTTTCCGTAGTTCCCATGGGCGCTGGAGAGGGCGTCAAGGAGATCGTGGCCGAGGCTCTGGCCATCGTGGACGGCTCCGGCCTCTCCTACCAACTCGGCCCCATGCAGACCGTTATCGAGGGCCCGCCGGAGCAGGTGATGGACGTGATCCTGCGATGCCATCGGCGTGTTCTGGAACTGGCTCCGCGCGTGCTCACCAACATCACGCTGGATGATCGCAAGGGTGCCACGGGCCGCCTGCAAGGCAAGGTGCGCGACGTGGAGTCGATTCTGGGCAAGCCGCTCTCTCGCCCTTGAGGGCCCGACTCAGGTTTGCGGCCCCAGCACCTGGTCCTTGGCATCGTTCAGCGTCACCTTGAAGTCCATCTTCTTGCGCCCGCGAAACACCGTGACGGTGACCGAATCGCCGGCGTGTTTAGCGTTCATCGCCTCCGAGAGGTCCTCCGGGCTGGTGATCTCCTGTCCGTCGAAGGCCACGATCAGGTCGCCGCCCAGCATCACCTGCGTGTTGCCCTCGAAGGCGCGTTGCGTTCCGCCGTGCAGGCCTGCCTTCTCCGACGCGCCGCCCGGCAGCACGCGCTCGATCAGCACGCCGTAGTCGGCGGCCAGTCCAATCTGCTCGGCAATGATGGGGTTGATGCGCAGTGTCTGAATGTCCAGCGTGGGCCGCCGCACGCGCCCGTACTTGGCGTAGTCGTCGAGTACCGCATTGGCCGTGTTGATCGGGATCGCAAATCCGATGCCCGCGGACTGGTCCACCCCTGGGTTGCCGGCGATCATCGTCGTGATGCCGATAACCTCGCCGCGCGAGTTCAGCAGCGGCCCGCCGGAGTTGCCCGGGTTCACCGACGCGTCGGTCTGGATCGCGCCCTCGATGGGGTTGTTATCCGGGCCGCGCACGGAGCGGATCGCAGAGATGATTCCCCGCGTCATCGTGCCCGAAAGCCCGAACGGGTTGCCGATGGCATAGACGCGCTGCCCCACCATCAGCCCAGTGCTTGTCTTAGCCAGCGTCGCGGGAACCAGGTTGGGAGCGTTGATCTTCAGCAGCGCCAGGTCGTGGGTCTTGTCCACGGTCACCACAGTTGCCTTGTACTGGTGTTTATCGGAGAGAGTTACCTCAATATTGCCCGGCGTCGCTTTGCCGATCACATGGTTATTGGTCAGGATCAGCCCGTCCTTGTTGAGGATAAAACCCGATCCCTGCCCCGACTGCGGCACTGGCCCGTAGAAGAAATCCCATGCCACTTCTGTGGTTGTAATGTTGACCACGCTGGGCAGGACTTTCTTGTAGACCTCGATGTTCTGCTGCTCCTCGGCGTCGAAGGACGGCGCGGCGGAGGCCACATTCAGGTCGAAGGCGCCGTCCTGCCCGCGCAGCGATTCGATGCTGGTCGCGGAGCCCGACGCATGCATCGCCGCCAGCCATGGAGCAAGCACGCCGGTCGACGCCAGATGCGTCGTCACGAGATAAAACCCGGTAAGCAGCAAAACCACAAGCAGAACAGGACGGTATTTCATAGCAGAAAACACCTGAAACGTCGGTATTGGCGGAGACTTCTCCGTACATTGTAATTGTAGTCATTCCATTTCAACGGGGCTTACGAAGGACGTGCGAATTAGCCTGTCCGCTGCATGGAAGCGGCCTTCAGCACAGGCCACAGCGCGTCCACCTGAGCCTGCATCTGCTCAATTGAGCCATCGTTCGTCAGTACATAATCGCAGTTCACTGCGTTCCGTTCTGTTTCAGGCTGCCGTGCAATGCGCCGTCGCGCTTCTGCCTCCAGCGCTCGCCGAGCCTCTTCGCTCAGCGTCTTCCCGCCGGCCGCGCGCGCGACAAAACGAGCGATCTTCAGCCCCTCCGAGGCCTTCACAAAGATGAGCCTGTCGAAGCGCTTGTGACAGCCGCCCACGCCTGCGTACTTCGTCTCAAAGATCAGTGCGGATTCGACAATCGCCACGGCATCCGCATCGCGGGCGGCGGCCTCTTCGATCAATTCCGCCTGACGCGCGATCACTGCCGGATGCACGATCGCGTTCAGCTCCTCCAATCGCCCGGCGTCCTTGCCTCCGTTGCCGAATGCAATCCGCGCCAGTGCGCCGCGGTCGAGCGATCCATCCGCCGCCACAGCCATCTCGCCAAAATGCGCCACAATCGCCGCGTACACTGGCTCGCCCGGCTGCATCATCGCGCGCCCAATCTCGTCTGCGGAGAAGACAACCGCGCCCAACTCCGCGAACCGCCGCGCCGCGGTCGATTTGCCGCTGCCCAGTCCGCCGGTAAGGCCCACGCGCAGCATCGCGCTACGCCTTCGCCGCAGCAACTGCGCTACGCCCCGCCGCCGCGCCGCGCCGCGCCTTCGCCGCCTGCACCGTGTTCTTCATCAGCATTGCAATCGTCAGTGCGCCCACGCCTCCAGGCACGGGGGTATACGCTCCGGCCAGCGCGAACGCCGCGGGATGAATGTCTCCTACCAGCGTCGAGCCACGAGTGGCGAACTGCGCCGCGCGAGCCACATCCCCAGGGAAGAAGCGCGCCACCTCCGCCGCATCGGTCACGCGATTGATGCCCACATCGATCAGCGTTGCTCCCGGCTTCACCATCTCCGGGGTCACAAATCCCGGCCTGCCGATGGCCGCCACCAGGATGTCTGCGTCGCGCGTGTAGCGGCCAATCTCCACCGTTTTGCTGTGGCACACCGTCACTGTCGCCGACGCGTTCAGCAGCATCATCGCCACCGGCTTGCCCACAATCTCCGACCGCCCCAGAACCACTGCGTGCTGCCCCGCCACCGGCACTCCGCTGCGCTTCAGAATCTCCATGATCCCCGCCGGCGTGCATGGCGCCAGCGCAGTTCCGGCCTCGACGCCATGGGCTGCGGAGCTCTGCAATCGTCCCACGTTGATGGGATGGAAACCGTCCACATCCTTGTCCGGCGATACCGCCTCCAGCAGCCGACGCGTGTCCACATGCGCGGGCAGCGGCAGTTGGATCAGAATGCCGTCGATCTCATCGCGTGCGTTCAGCCCTGCGATCAGATCCAGCAGATCTTCCGTCGTGACGCTCTCGGGTGGCGTCAGCATCTCGCTGAACATTCCCAATTCGGCGCATGTCTTCACCTTGCTGCGCACATAGATCTCCGAGGCGGCGACGTGGCCCACCAGCACCACGGCCAGCCCCGGCGTAATCCCGCCCGCAGCAAGCGCCCTCGCCTGCTCGGCGACCTCCGCCTTGATCTGGGCGGCAATCTCAATCCCATTCAGAATTCGCGCTGTGTGATTCATTCTAAGTACCATGGTACCGCGCGACTGGCCGGATGTGTGTTCTGAATCGGGCCCGCCCGCTGAAGTCGCTGCCTCATCCCGAGACGCAGTTCACCTCCGCCCGGCTTCCGCCGATAAGCGGGGCAGGAGGGTGGCCATGGTAGACAATTACCCCGCAAGCTGCTCGATAGAAAAATTCACCGCGGCCGACCTCACCTCTCTGCGCGAGGAGCTGACCCAGTCCGGCCTCGACTCCCGGCAGACGGCGGAGCTCATCGGCGTGTTTCTCACTGTGCGAGGATACGGAGTCTCAAGTCATGCGGCCTGCGGCGCGGCCTCGCGCATTGAATCGGTTGGCTGCTCGTTGCAGTCGATGCAGGAAGAGCTGGAAAAAGTCGCCCTCGTCATGTAACTCGACCGCCCGTCCCGTAACCCGTCTGCTTGTCTTGGGATACGGGCTACAGATCGCATCGCGCTACTCAGCCCGGCCCACCCGCCGGAGTTGTCGCTGCCCGATTCAAATCAACTTTAGAACTGAGTTGGCGCTTGCGGCGCGGCAACCTCGGTAATGCGCAGGCGTTCGCCCGGAGCCAGATAGCACTTGCGCCGGAACCAGTCCTCCATGGCGACAGCAAGGCGATCCAGTGGAACGCGCAAACCTACCTCCAGCAGGCCGTCGGCGATGGGCAGCGTGTCGTCGAAGACCGCGTCGTTGGTAAAGTTGCGCATGGCGAAGTTGTCGATCTGCACAATAGGACATTGGTGCGCCGCTTCTGCGGCGTCGATGCGTTCGATAGTGAGCCTGCGCGAGAACATAGAGGTCAGTGGCCTGTTGACTGTTAGCGGATTGCGGCCATTGCCGCGCGGAAGAGCACTTCAAAGTCCTCGGCGGCGGCGGGCTGTTTGGCAATGGCGGTCTCGATCGCCCGTTGCGCGATGGGGCGCGCATAGCCTAGATTCACCAGTGCGGAGAGCGCATCGTCGCCCGCCGGGCCGTAGGCTGCCGCGGCTGCCGACGGCGCGACGGCCATATCGTCCAGCTTGTCTTTGAGTTCGAGGACAACCCGCTCGGCGGTCTTCTTTCCGATCCCCGGAATCCGCGTCAGCGTGGCGTGGTCACTCGAGCGGATGGCTGTCACCAGCCGCGCCGCGTCGATCCCGCTGAGCGCCGTGATCGCCAGCTTTGGTCCGATGCCGCTGATCGTCAGCAGCCTCTCGAACATCCGCTTCTCCTGCGGCTCGGCGAAGCCGAAGAGTGCGAGCTGGTCTTCGCGCACATGGGTGTAGATGTGCAGCCGCGCCTCAGCGCCCTCGGCCGGCAGCGCGGTGAAGGTGGCCACGCTGATGGTTACGTCGTAGCCAACGCCGCCGCACTCCACGATGGCCTGGTTCGGCGACTTGGAGAACAGGCGGCCACGCAGAAAAGCAATCATTCCGCTGATTGTACTCGAGCCATGCCGTTCGATAAATGATGCAGCCGCGGAGGGACGTCAAACGCGCGTATAGACCTTCCTCATCTCCCCGGCTCGCCGCAGTAGATACACTGAAGGCGCAGAACTTCTGGTGCCTCTACTGTTATCGAATTCCTACGAACTTATGCGTCTGAAGGCTCAGGCGCCACGCGGGATTGTCGAGGCAGTAGCGCAGTGCCTGTTCTGTGTTGGCCTGCCGGTCGGGGCCATCCATCGGCTGCAGGAAGAAGTGCCGGAACGCCAGATGCGCATAACTCTCAGGCGGCGCGCCCACCTGCGGAAAGACCAGCTTCAATTCATCGCCCGAGCGCTGTACCAACTCAGCCCCAACCTTGGGACTGACGCAGAGCCAATCGATCCCAGGCGGAGCCGCAATCGTTCCATTGGTCTCAACGGCAACCTCGAATTCGCGCGCGTGCAGCGCATCGATCAGCGCACGATCCAGTTGCAGCAGCGGTTCGCCTCCGGTGCAGACGACAAACCTCTTTCCCGACGAAGAAACAGCCTGCCATCTCTCCTCGATCCGCATGGCCAACTCCTCCGCGCGCGCGAATCTACCGCCATCCGGGCCGTCCGCGCCGGCAAAATCCGTATCGCAGAATTTGCACACAGCCTCTGCGCGGTCCCGCTCGCGTCCCGACCAGAGATTGCATCCCGCGAAACGGCAAAATACGGCTGCGCGGCCTGTCTGCGCGCCCTCGCCTTGCAGCGTGTAGAAGATCTCTTTGACCGCGTAACTCATGGCTGTTTCTCGTCGTGGCTCATGGCTGTGCCTCGCGATATTGCAGTGGGTCAACCAGTCCGTTCTCTCTAAATCCTTTTTGCCGGAGTACGCAGGAGTCGCAGCCGCCGCACGGCTGTCCAGTCGGCGACGGATCGTAACAACTGCTGGTCAGCGAGTAGTCCACGCCAAGCTCCAGCCCCTTGCGGATGATCTCGGCCTTGGTCAACGAAATTAGTGGTGCATGAATTGTCAGGGCCTGCCGACCCTCCACTCCGGCCTTGGTCGCGAGATTTGCCATCCGCTCAAAGGCCGCGATGAACTCAGGCCGGCAGTCCGGGTACCCGCTATAGTCCAGCGCATTCACTCCGATGAAGATGTCGCTCGATCCCAGAACCTCTGCCCAGGCAAGCGCGTAGGACAAAAAGATTGTGTTGCGCGCGGGCACATAGGTAATGGGGATCCCGCTGCCCATCTCCTCAGGCGACCGCCCCTTGGGCACGTCAATGTCTGCTGTCAGCGCAGAGCCGCCAAAGGCGCGCAGATCAATCGATGCAATTCGGTGTTCATTCGCGCCACCGGCGCGCGCCACCACTCGCGCACACTCCAGCTCCCACGAGTGGCGCTGCCCATACGCAAACGAGAGCGCATAGACGTCGTGCCCCTCAGCCTTTGCAATCGCGAGCACGGTCGTCGAATCGAGCCCGCCGCTCAACAATACAACTGCCTTCGACCTCTGATTGGACATGAACGGCATCTCCCGATGAACCCTCGTTTAAGGGTACAACGGTTCGTCGTCCCGCTCACTGCAATGCTGCAAGAGATGCCCCTGCGCTACTTGGCAGCCGCCGGCGTCATCTTGTCCAGGGCCAGATTCAGCTCCAGCACATTCACCCGAGGCTCGCCCAACAGACCAAACTGCCTCTGCGTAATATGCGCCGAAACCAGGTTCCTCATCGTGTCCTCGCTGACGTGCCGTTCGGCTGCCACACGCGCCACCTGATAGAACGCCGCGGCGGGCGAGATATCCGGGTCGAGCCCGGAGGCCGACGCCGTCGCCAGATCAATCGGCACAGGCGCATTGGTTCCTTTGGGGTTGAGCGTCTGCACTGTTCCGGCCACGCGTGTCGCCAGCGCGCTGTTGGTGGGCGCATAGTTCGAGCCGCCCGAGGCGGTAGCATCGTATCCATTGCCCGATCCCGCCGACGATGGCCGCGACCAGAAGTAGCCCGGCCCGCTGAACGCCTGCCCAATCAGGTGCGACCCGACCAGCACGCCGTTGCGCGAGACCAACGATCCCTCGGCCTGCCTGGGAAAGAACATATGCGCCAACCCCGTCACCGCCAGCGGATAGACAACGCCCAGCAGCACAGCCGTAATAAGCGTGTAGAGGATCGCGGTAATCATCATCTTCTTCATGGCATCATTCCTTGCTAACTCGCTGACTCGCTGTTTCTCACACCAGATGAATCGACGCAATAATCATGTCGATCAGCTTGATCCCAACGAACGGTGCAACAATCCCGCCCATTCCATAGACCCACAAGTTGCGCTTCAGCAGCGCCGCCGCCGACATCGGCCTGTACTGTACGCCTCGCAGCGCCAGCGGAATCAGCGCAACAATAATCAGCGCGTTGAAGATGACCGCCGAAAGAATCGCCGACTCCGGTGATCGCAGGTGCATCACGTTGATGATCGCAAGTTGCGGGAAGACCACCATGAACATTGCCGGAATAATAGCGAAATACTTGGCCACGTCGTTGGCAATAGAGAAGGTCGTCAGTGCGCCGCGCGTCATCAGCAACTGCTTACCGATGCCCACAATCTCGATCAGCTTGGTTGGATTGGAGTCGAGATCGACCATGTTTCCCGCCTCCTTCGCAGCCTGCGTGCCGGAGTTCATCGCCACGCCCACGTCCGCCTGCGCCAGTGCCGGTGCGTCGTTTGTCCCATCGCCGGTCATCGCCACGAGCTTGCCCTGCGCCTGCTCGCGCTTGATCAGGTCCATCTTGTCCTTGGGCTTGGCCTCGGCCAGAAAGTCGTCCACGCCCGCCTCGCGAGCAATCGCCGCCGCGGTCAGAGGATTGTCGCCAGTAATCATGATGGTCTTGATGCCCATCGCGCGCAATTGCTCGAAGCGCTCCTTCATGCCGCCCTTCACAATGTCCTTCAGATGAATCACTCCCAGCGCACGGCCATTCTCCGCGACCACCAGCGGCGTGCCTCCCTGACGCGCCACCTTGTCCACGGTCGCCCGCACCTCATCCGGCAGAATCGAACCGTTCTCCTTCAGATAATTTGCAATCGCATCCGCCGCACCCTTGCGAATACTGCGCCCCTCCATGTCGATGCCACTCATCCGGGTCAGCGCACTGAAGGGAATGTACTCCACATTCAGGTTCGCCAACTCGCGCCCGCGCAGGCCATACAGCTCCTTGGCCAGAACCACAATCGAACGGCCCTCCGGCGTCTCGTCCGGCAAGCTCGACAACTGCGCAGCGTCCGCCAATTCTTCACTCGTTACACCTGCCGCTGTCAGGAACTCCGACGCCTGCCGATTGCCCAGGGTGATTGTTCCCGTCTTGTCGAGCAGCAGCGTGTTGACGTCGCCTGCGGCCTCGACCGCCCGGCCAGAGACCGCCAGCACATTGTGCTGCACCAAGCGATCCATGCCCGCAATTCCAATCGCCGACAGAAGCCCGCCGATGGTCGTTGGAATCAGGCACACCAGCAGCGAGATCAGCACAAATGCCGTCTGCGGCGCACCCGAGTACACCGCGAACGGCTCCAGCGTGACGACCGCCAAAAGGAAAATGATGGTGAGCCCGGCCAGTAGAATATTCAGCGCGATCTCGTTGGGCGTCTTCTGCCGCTCCGCCCCTTCCACAAGCGCGATCATGCGGTCCAGAAACGTCTCGCCCGGGTTCGCCGTGATGCGCACCACGATCCTGTCGCTGAGCACGCGCGTTCCGCCGGTTACCGCAGACCGGTCGCCGCCGGCCTCGCGGATGACAGGTGCGCTCTCACCGGTGATGGCCGACTCATCCACCGAAGCGACGCCCTCGATCACCTCGCCGTCACCGGGAATCATCTGCCCGGCAACCACGCGGACCTTGTCGTTCACGCGCAGATGCGAGCTTGGGACCTCTTCGACTTCGCCATCCGAGCGCAGCTTGTATGCGGTGGTCTCCGACTTCGCCTTGCGCAACGCATCCGCCTGCGCCTTGCCGCGGCCCTCCGCCATCGCCTCGGCAAAGTTCGCAAACAGCACCGTGAACCACAGCCACAGCGTAATCTGCAGGTTGAATGCAAAATGGGTCGCGCCGTGCGGCAGCACAAGCAGCGCCGTCGTCACCACGCTGCCCACCTCCACCACAAACATCACCGGATTCTTCGCCATCAGCACCGGATTCAGCTTCTTCAGCGCATCCACCGCTGCGCGCCGGACAATCGCCGATTCAAACAGCTGTCGCTTCTTTGACGTTCCTGTATGTGTCGCGCTCATCTCATCCAACCTCGAAATTCATTTCCGTTGCAAACTTGCTGACTCGCTGACTTACGCAAAGCTGATGCCCGAACGCAGCAGTAGGTGTTCGAGGATCGGCCCGAGGCTGAGCGCCGGGAAGAAGGTCAGCGCGCCGACGATCACGATCACACCGACCAGCAGCGCGGTAAACAGCGTGGAATTCACCGGGAACGTGCCCACCGACGGAGGCGTGATCTTCTTGGCCGCCAGGTTTCCCGCCACTGCGAGCATCGGCACAATCATCAGAAAACGCCCCGCCAGCATTGTGATCGCCAGCGTCGCGTTGTACCAGTGCGTGTTCGCATTCAGTCCAGCGAACGCCGACCCATTGTTGCCCGCCGCCGAAGTGTATGCGTACAGAATCTGCGACAGCCCGTGCGGCCCATGGTTCGAGAGGCTCGATAGCCCCGCGGGGATCAACACCGACACTGCGGCAAAACCCAGGATGACTACCGGGAAGATCAGGAAGTAGAGCATCGACATCTGCACATCGAACGCCTGCACCTTCTTGCCCAGGTACTCCGGTGTGCGGCCCACCATCAGGCCCGCGATGAAGACGGTTAGGATGACGAAGATCAGCATCCCATACATTCCCGCGCCCACTCCGCCGAATATGATCTCGCCCAGATGGATGTTCGACAGCGGTACCAATCCGCCCAGCGGCATCAACGAGTCGTGCATGTTGTTGACCGCACCGCAACTCGCATCCGTTGTCACCGTGGTAAACAGCGCGGAGTTGGCAATGCCGAAGCGAACCTCCTTGCCCTCCATGTTGCCGCCGGAAGATTGCGCTGCTCCCATGGCAACAACATGCTGATCGACGCCATGCAGCAGCGGATTCGGCTGCGCCTCCGCCCAGTAGCACGTCGCCACGCCGGCGAACCACAACACAGACATCGCCGCAAACACGGCCCATCCGTGGCCCGGCGAGCCCACCATCTTGCCCAGCGTGATGCAAAGTCCGGCGGGAATCAGGAAGATCGAAAGCATCTGCAGCAGATTGCTCAGCGGCGTCGGATTCTCGAAGGGATGCGCGCTGTTGGCGTTGAAGAATCCGCCGCCGTTGGTGCCCAGCATCTTGATCGCCTCCTGCGAGGCCACCGGCCCCTGCGCGATCGTCTGCGTCGTCACCAGCGTCGTTGTCGATTTCCCATCTGTACCTGTAGCGGTTACAGATTGCGGCTCGACGAGCTTCACCGTGTCGTAGGGCTTGAAGTTCTGCACCACGCCCTGCGAGACCAGCGCCAGCGCATACACAATCGAGATCGGCAGCAACACCCACAGCGTGCCGCGCGTCAGGTCCACCCAGAAGTTGCCCAGCGTCTTCGCCTCGCGCCGCGCGATGCCTCGAATGAAAGCAATCGCCAGCGCCATGCCGGTTGCCGCAGACCAGAAGTTGTGCGTCGCGAGGCCGGCCATCTGGGTCAGATAGCTCATTGTGGTCTCTGGCACATACGACTGCCAGTTGGTGTTGGTGGCAAACGACACCGCAGTGTTCCACGCCAGATACGGCTCAACGCCCGCCAGGTGCTGCGGATTCAGCCGCACAATCGGAATCAGGCCCTGCAACCGCTCGATTGCATAGGTCAGCAGGATCGTCGCAAGGCTGAAGATCAGCATCGCCGCTCCATACTGGATCCAGTCCATCTCGGCGTCGGCATCCACGCCGGTCACGCGATAGAGCAGCCGCTCGATGGGCCCCAGAACCGGGTCAAGCGGCGTTCTCTTCCGTTCATACACCCGGACCATGTAGAGGCCCAGGGGCTTTGCCGCAAGCAGAATAATGGCGAAAAATACAGCAATCTGTAACCAACCGTTCGCTGTCATCAGAATTTCTCCGGACGCAGAAGCGCAATCACCAGGTACACCAGCAACCCGGCTGTCAACAGCAGGAGAATAATGTTTTCAAGCATTGTCGCCGCCGCCTTTCAGGGATTGGCAGCCGTAGACATACAGCACGGCGACGAAGAAAAATACAAACGAAGCTGCGAGGAAGACGAGATCGCTCATGGCTCAAACCCCTGATCCGCCGCGCATCTTCGTTCCCGCGCGACAGGACCATAGATGTGAGTCTCGCAGTGATCGGCGTAGGAAAGCCGTAGGAATCACATTAAGATTTTGTAAAGTTCGCGTTTGCCGGCTCGGCCCCGTCCCGACGGGCCTCGTCCTGGCTGGCGGGCCGAGGGCTCAGCCGATAGCCCACCCACGGTTCGCTGAGGATATATTGCGGCTCAGCGCCCCGTCCCGCATCCGGCTCGATCTTCTTTCGCAGTTGCGCCACCAGCACACGCAGATACTCCGGCTGGTCGGTGCCCGCCGCTCCCCACACCGCGCGCAGCAGCGCCTTGTGCGTCAGCACGCGGTCCGCATTGCGGACGAAGTACAACATCAGGTCAAACTCCTTCGGCGTCAGGTGAACCTCCACCTCGCGCACCAGCACCTGGTGTCGCTCCACGTCGACGCGAAAGTCGCCCAGATCGATCAAGCTTTCCTGCGGCTCGGCCGCGGCAGCCTCGCGCCGCGACTGCACCCGCACCCGCGCCAGCAGCTCCTGAATACTGAACGGCTTGGTGATGTAGTCGTCCGCGCCCTCGTCCAGAGCCGACACCTTGGCCGCATCCTGGCTGCGCACCGAGAGCACGATGATCGGCACCTGTGAGCGCGCGCGAATCTCCCGCGTCAGCTCGATCCCGTCCATCCCAGGCATCGCCAGGTCGGTAATCACCAGCTCCGGCTGCGCCTTCATGAACTGCGCCAGCGCCTCCGCGCCGTTCTGCGCAACCGTCACCTCATGCCCATTGCTCTGCAATGAAGTGCGCAGCACCCGCGTGATCTGCGGCTCATCGTCAACAATCAGAATCCGCATTGGGGGCCTCCATGCTTACGTCGGCTGCTGCGTAACAAGATGCACATCAACGTGAGTTGCATCGTTCATAAACCGCTGTAGCGCGAGATAGTACGCATACTTCTTCCATCCCCTCACCGCCGACCGCCCGAAGATGACCTGTGTGATTCTGTTCCTGGTGACATACTCTGCGGTCACAGCGGGAACGCTGCTGCCCTTCAGCCGTACCACCCTGGCGCCCACGTTCTCGGCAAACTGAATGTTGGCCTCCAGCGTCCGCCGGCGGTTCTCCGGCACCTCTATCGCGCTTTCGACATGGAGCACGAAGAACTCGCCATTGATTGCCTCCGCCAGGCGTGCCCCGCGCGCGATCAGGTCGCGCGATTCCGGGTTGGAACTGATGCACACGGCCACCCGCTCGGCGATCTGCCAGTGCCCGCTCAACTGCTTGCGCGACACATAGTCGTCCAGCGTACGGTCCACCGCGCGCGTCACCCGCTGTAGCGCCATCTCGCGCAACGCGATCAGGTTGCCGCGCCGGAAGAAGTTCTGCAGCGCCCGCTCCACGCGCTCCTGCGGATAGATATCGCCGCGGTCCATGCGGTGCACCAGCGCCTCAGGCGTCAGATCGCTCATTACGATCTCGTCGGCCCGGTCCAGCACCCAGTCCGGCACCGTTTCGCGCACTGTAACGCCGGTCAGGCTCTGCACGCGCGGTGTAATGCTCTCCACGTGCTGGATGTTCAGCGTCGTCAGCACGTCGATCTCCGCCTCCAGAATCTGGAGCACGTCCTGGAAGCGTTTTGGGTGCGCGCAGCCCTCCACGTTGGTGTGCGCCAACTCGTCGATCAGAACCACGTCGGGCCGTCGCGCCAAAACCGCATCCACGTCCATCTCTTCGAAGATGGCGCCTTTGTACTCCATCTGCCTGCGTGGAACCTGCTCCAGTTGCGCCGCAAGTTCGGCTGTGCGAGATCTCCCGTGCGTCTCCACAATGCCGATCACGACGTCTTCGCCGCGACTCTTGCGGCGAATTGCCTCGCTCAACATGCTGAAGGTCTTGCCAACACCCGGCGCGTACCCCAGAAACACCTTGAACCGGCCGCGCTTCTGGCCCTCTGCCGCGGCAAGCCACTCTTCGGGAGTCTTAATATGTGGTTGTTCTGGATTCATCTGGCTCATCTTTCTATACAATTCTGATTGTGTCCATCAAACATATTGTCGAGGCGGGTCGCTGGGTCCTCATTGCAAGTGGTCTTGCCGGTATTGTAGCTCTCTACCATCACTTTCCACGGGCAAACAATACCACCGTCTCGCTTACTCTGCTTCTGCTTGTACTCGTCTTCGCCGGAAGCTGGGGCCTGCGCTACGCAATCGGCGCCTCGCTCGCCGCAGCCCTCCTGTTCGACTGCTACTTCCTTCCCCCGGTCGGCACTCTCACCATCGGCGACACGCAGAACTGGATCGCGCTGTTCGCCTTTCTCGGTACCGCGCTCTACGCCAGCCACCTGGCCAGCCGCATCCGCGAGGAGTCGCACGAGGCCGACAGCCGCCGCCTCGAATCCGAGATGCTCTATCGCCTCGGACGTCAACTGCTGCAACCGGAGAACGTCGCCCAGTTGCTCAACTTCATCCCGTCCAGCGTGGCCAACGCCTTCAACAGCCCCGCCGTCACCCTCTATCTAGCCGATGGAGACCGCATCTATCTGTCTGACCCCAAGCGCATCTCCAGCCCCAATGTGGCCTGGAAACCAGACGATACGCCGGACACACCCAGCCCCGAGCTTACCCGCGCCGAGATGGTCCGCGATCTGCGCGAGGCCATGCTGCATCCCGTCACCAACTCCACAGCCGACGGCTTCCCCGCCGTCATTCCGCTGCGCGTCGGCGTCCGGCCCACCGGAGTCGTCCTGTTGGAGACCACTTCGCTCTCGCGCGAGACCATGGAGGCCCTCAGCGGCCTGGTCTCCATGTCCATCGAACGCGCCGAGGCGCTCGAAGACAGCGCCCGCTCCAAGGCCGCCAAGGAGACCGAGCGCCTGCGCACCGCCCTGCTCGATTCCGTCACCCACGAGCTGCGCACGCCGCTCACCTCCATCAAGGCCTCCATTACCTCACTGCTCTCCCAGCAGGCCCTGGATGCACCGGCACGGAAGGACCTGCTCACCGTCATCGACGAGGAGTCCGACCGCCTTAATCACCTCATCGAGCAGGCCGTCGAGATGGCCCAGCTCGACGCAAACAAAGTCCAGTTGGATCTGAAACCGCAGTCTATCGCGGGCCTGATCTACATCGCGATCGAGCAGAGCCGTTCCGCCCAACCCTCACGCGACTTCCGCGTCTCCCTCTCCAGCTTCCTGCCCAACGTCCTCGCAGACAAGGCCTGGATCGAAAAAGTCCTGGTCAACCTGCTGGGCAATGCCATGAAATACTCCCCCCAGGACCAGCCCATCTTCGTCTCCGCCGATCCCCAGAAGGAGATGCTCTCCATCAGCGTCGCCGATCGCGGCACTGGGATCGACCCGCTCGAAGAGGGAATGATCTTCGACAAGTTCTACCGTGGCCCAAGCCAGCGCAACCAGGTCAGCGGCACCGGCATGGGCCTGGCCATATGCCGCGCCATCGTCAACGCCCACGGTGGCACCATCGGCGTCACCAGCCAGCTCAACCACGGCTCCGTCTTCACCTTCACCCTCCCCATCGCCCGGCCCAACTGAAGTTTCCCAGTTTACAGATGCAGAAAATATACCGGAACGCACCCCGCCAGCCACGCCGCGGCCTGTAGCCCCAGCACCCCCAGCGTCTGTCTCGGAGCGCGCCGCAGCCACTTCACCACGAAGAACAGCGTAATCGGCCACTGCACCGTCATCAGGAGCTGCCAGAGATGGGCCTCTGCACCTTCGTCGGGGCCGCGGCCGTCGTAGCCGAGGTGGCCAATGTTCACCGCAACCGTGCCAAGCACCGTCGCCAACGCAAGCAGCGACATAGCCACCGGAAGATACGCGCTTGGCCGCCGCATCATTGCGCCAAACGAATTAGTGTCCTGTCCCATCTTGCCTCCTCGTGTCGGAATAATGTGCTCACGCAGCGCCGACCACACGCTGTCGGCAACCGTGCCAGGGTCGCCGGGGCCCATCTCCAGCATTGCCGCAAACTCCTCGCCATAGCGATCTCGCCAGGCGGGTGGATACAGGCGCGTAAGTAATCGGGCGAGCCTCGGCGTCATAAGGGCTCCAGCCTGCCCAGTCCGGCCTTGGCAAACTGATGCAGGGTCGTCAGTTTTGCTCGCAGAACGCGCAGGCCCTCCGCCGTGATCCGATACGGCCGGCGTCGCTCCTCCGGCGCCAGCGGCGCAATCCATCCCTGCTGCTCCAGCCGCGCGATCGCCCCATACAGCGTCCCCGGCCCCAGGCGTGTCCCACACATGCGCACAATGTCTTCGATCATGGCGTGTCCGTGCTTCGGCCCGTTGGCCAGGCTGGCAAGCACAAGCAGTGGAGGGTCGGAGTAGTGCCCCAATCCTGCGCCGTCTTCGTTTTCTACTACGTTTCGAGTACTACGCATGACGTAGTTATCGCACACTCTCAGCCATCATGCAAGAATTTTTCTGCCAGCCATGTAAACCAGGGCCTGCCATCCCCGTCTATGGTTGCTAAGCAGGGTTGCCCCTTCAGACTCTCCCAGGAGACTCACATGAATCTTCACAGCTTGATTCGCACAACCAAAGCGACACGTTTTCTGGGCTTTGCCGTCAGCCAGGTCCGCTTCAACGGCCTCATCTTCAACACCGGCTCTGGCGCGTTCAGCATGGTTGCCGGATGCTCACCCGATGGGCCGCCGGGAATCTAACCCCGTTTGTGGGGGAAACGACCCTCCCAGGTCTGTGACCGCACCACAAACAAGAGCCGGGAGCCTGCCAACCGCAGACTCCCGGTTTTCTCTTGCGTGATGGAGAAAACTTGACGCTGTTTGGGATCAGGAGTTGGGAGCGCGTCCGCGTGTTTCGGTGGGAACGTTCATCTGAGGCTGCGACCTCACCCACTCCGCCGGAATGTAGTCCGGCCCAACCGACTCCAGTACAAACGCCAGCGACTGGCTGTATATCTCGTGCATCAGCGAGCGCGGGTTGCCGAGCGCCGGCGCGCGTCCGATCTCGCCCAGCGGTACGCGATAGCAGCTCAGCTTCTGCGCCTTGTCGAACTGAAAGAGCTTCGGCGCCTCTGCCTCGATCAGGTCGTACGCCGCCGCCAACTCCTTCATCTGCCGCGGGTCGGTGGTCAGCTTCGCAGCCAGCGCGCGCAGATAGCGGAAGCGCCACAGGCTTTCATCCAGCGTAATGTTGCACAGCGCAAAGTGACGGAACCAGTCGAAGCGCGTGGTCAGCTCTGCGGCCTGCTCTGCCGTCAGGTGCGGGCGCGCGACCTCCAGCGCCGTGGCCATCTCGTCGAGCCGCTTCCTGCATCCCGCCTTCTCCTTCGCGATGCGGTCGATGTTCTCCAGCGTGGGCTCGAGATACGCAGCGTACTCCGGCAGATAGTTGCGGTTGGTGTAGCGCAGCAGCACCTCGCGCCGCGCAATGTTGCCGGCAAAATCCGCGTTGGTGGACGATCCATGCCCCAGCGGCGACCAGCACCAGGTACACGCGTCCTCCGACGCACGCATGAAGGTGACGATGGCAGGCGCGGCGGCCGCGCCGTAGATCGCAGTCGCCCAGTCCAGCCACATCCGCCCCAGATCCGTGTTGACATCCCACGACAGCTCCCGCCACGCGTAGATGCAGTGCCCGTTGACGATGTCTGCCAACAGGTCGAAACTCTCCGGCTGGCTCGTCCCCCGCGCATCGATCTGCACCCCGCCGGTCGCGCCGACCAGCTTCAGCGCGCGCTGCATCGTCGTCGCCGTGTAGTTCACCGTCGAGGCAGGGAAGTACTGGCGTCCGATGAATTGGCCCACCTGCTGGTACTCCACCATCTCCGTGTGCGGTGCGCACTTGCCGAGCAGTGTGGTGAAGCGCGCATTCGGCTCGCAGTCCGAGTGGTAGACCTTGGTCTGCATGATGACGTCGCCGGGCGTCTCCTTGATCACGCGTCCCCACAGCTCCGGATGGCTCAGCCCAAACTGCCCGTACCCCGGCGCATGCACATAATTTGTCCCCAGCCAGTGCGGGCTGCCGCTGGACCACGTGCGCAGGTGCAGCCTCTTGCCCATCGGCTTCAGCAGCGCGTGGTAGCGCGAGATGAACTCATAAAGCTCATTGGGAAATTTGTCCAGCCCCGTCTTCTTGCAGCGCGCATCCTGGCAATACGCGCTGTAGTTGTCCCAGAAGGTCGCCGAGATGCCATCGCCGCCGGTCTGCTCGGCCCACTCCTTGACGTACTCCTCCAACACCCGCCACGTCAGCGGATCGGATGGGCAGAGGGCCGCCGACTCATGCGAGTTCGCCTCCGGTGTGCCCTTGATCGTCGGGTAGGCCTTCAGCGCGGCGGCATACAACGCCGGAGACCAGGTTGCAAAGTTGTTGCCGTAGGGCAGAAGGGCGTAGACATCCACGTCGGCGTCGTGAAACTCCTTCACTCGCACAGCATTCTGCGACTTATGTGTCTCGCCCGCCGCCACCAGCTCCTTCTGCTGCGCCGCCGTGAGTTGCCCGAAGACATCGGTCAGCGACTGAAGTGCCGGTGAAGCAGCCAGATTCGCGATAAAAAAGTTTGCCCCGAAGATCGCCGTCTGCTCGGCGACCGGGTAATCCGGGTGCCACGTCGCATTGCGCAACGCAAACTCCGGATTCCGCCGGTAGGCAGCAGCGCGGCGCGCCACCCAGTGCTGCGGCTCACCCGCCGCAAACAGAAGCGACCGAGGCCGCGCCCCCCAGACGACCGTCCCGCCGGTGTATGTCACCGTGTAGCCATCCTGCCTGGGCACTTCGGCCGCGGGCAGATGTCCCTCCGAGGCGAGCGCCAGAACAATCGCTCCCGCCGTAGCCTTGGGCGCACCCTCGTAAGTCGAAATGGCAGACTCAGCCAGCTTCAGCCGTACCGCCAGAATGCGCGCCGCGGATTGAATCGCCTCGTGGCCATTGGCCGGAACCAGGATCGACTTCGGGCTGGACGCAGGCGCGTCGGCGAAGAGATTGAGCGGGCGGATGAGGCTGGCTCCAACGCCAGTCATTCCGGCCAGAAGAAGAAAATCGCGTCGCGTGGTGGACGAGTCAACAGTTTGCTTGGGCGACGAGTCGGTAGCTTGATTGGCCACGGGGAGCCTCCTGGGTTGTTCTGCGGCGTGCATTCGTCAATACGCGCCCGAAGACAGACTAGTCTCAATCGCGCTGCAAAAGAACGGAATTCGCGGCGGTGCGCAGCTTGTAGCCAAGTCTCCCCCTCCGGATTATTTTTCATGTGACATAAGCAAACAAAAAGCGAATATAATAGAGATCGATGGTGGCCACATGGTCGATTCCCTCCAGCCCGACCGCTTCCGCTTCCTCTACGTCGACCTCAACAGCTTCTTCGCGTCGGTGGAGCAGCAGTTGCACCCGGAGTATCGCGGGCGTCCGCTCGCCGTCGTCCCCACCCTGGCCGACACCACCTGCTGCATCGCGGCCAGCTACGAGGCCAAGGCGCTCGGCATCAAGACCGGCACGCAGGTTGGCGAGGCCAAGCGCATCTACCCCCAGATCATCCTCGTCATGGGTGAGCACGGCGTCTATGCCGACTACTCGCGGCGCATCGCGCAGGCAGTCGAGCGGTGCTGTCCCGTCGCGCACACGCCCTCGATCGACGAGATGGTCTGCGAGCTGATGGGCCGTGAGCAGGAACCACCGCGCGCCCGCCAGATCGCACTCGCCATCAAGCAGGCGATCAAGGACGACGTGGGCGAGACGCTGCGCTGCTCCATCGGCCTCGCGCCCAACCGCTTCCTGGCCAAGATTGCCAGCGACATGCAGAAGCCCGACGGGCTGATTGGCCTTTTGCCCTCGCAGCTCCCAAGAGCCATCGCGCATCTGGCGCTACGCGACATACCCGGCGTCGGCGCGCGCACCGAGGCGCGCCTCAACGCCAAGGGTATCCATACCATGGAGCAGCTCCTCGCGCTCGACCGCAAGGGAATGCACGCGCTCTGGAACTCCGTCTGGGGTGACCGCCTCTACCACTGGCTGCGTGGCGAGGAGACGGGAGACGACGGCGCGCCGGTGGACGACGGCGTGCAGAAGTCCCTCGGCCACTCGCATGTCCTTGCTCCGGAACATCGCACGCCCGAGGGCGCATGGGCGGTGGCGCACAAGCTCCTGCACAAGGCCGCCATGCGCCTGCGCATGGAGCACCTCACCGCCAGCTCGATGCATGTGACTATCCGCTATGCGCTCACCCGCGAGCAGGTCTCGCAGGCGGAGAACGCGGGCAGGCGCGCCAAGCGCCACTTCAGCGGACTACGCCACTCCGGTTGGTCGATGGAGGCGCGCTTTCCGCCCTGTCAGGACACGCTCACCCTGCTGCAGGCGTTACGCGGCATGTGGGCCAGGCGTCCCGAGGGCGTCGAGTTTGCCCGTCCCTTCCACGTTGCCGTCACCATGCACAATCTGATCGCGGAGAGCGACCTTGAGCCCTCGCTCTTCGCCGATCCAAATCACCGCGCCGACCTTGCCGCCACCATGGACCGGCTCAACATGAAGTACGGCAACACCACGCTGCACTTCGCTGCAATGCTGTCGGCGAAGGACTCCGCCCCAACGCGCATCTCCTTCACCCAGATCCCGGTGAAGTACGGCATGGATTACATATAGATCGGGAACGGAGTAGACGCTCTACTGCGCCGGCGTTGCAGGCGGAGGCTGTTTTTCTCCACCGCCGAAGATCTTCTGGAAGATGTTCTGCGGCGCCTCGCCGCCCATGTGGCTGCACGTACTGCCGGGAACCGTTCCGTTGAGAAAGGCGAGGTTGTAGTCTTCGGGGCAACTGTCGTCGGCCGGCAGCCAGGTGATCTTGTCGATGCGCACCTGCTGGACGCCGTCGGGCGCGCTGAAGCCATGCATGTCGGAGTACTGCGGCAGCTTGATGGCGCGGTTCATGAACTCGGCCCAGATGGGCGCCGCAGTGTCCGCGCCCTGCAGCGAATGGGATAGTCCACTCGATATGTCCGTGTAATCGTCGTTGCCGACCCAGATGATGCAGAGAAGGTTCGACGTGTAGCCGGCGAACCACGCATCGTGGCTGGTCCCGGTCTTGCCCGCGGTGGGCGCGCTGAATCCATGGGCGCGCACGGCCGCCGCGGTACCGTAGTTCGCCGCGAACTCCAGCAGCGACTGGGTCAGGTATGCGGCGCGCGGGTCCAGCACCTGATGCGCTTCCGGGGCGAAGTCCGCCACAATGTCGCCGTTGGCGTTGCGCACGCTGGCAAGCATCCACGGCTTCAGATGCACGCCGTTGTTGGCGAACACCGTGTATGCCCCCGCCATGTCGATGGGCGTTGCGTTGTAGGTGCCGATCGCCACCGAAGGCGTCCCCCGCGCATTCACTACGCCCGCGGAACGGGCCAGCGCCGCCACATTCTCATAGCCCACCTGCTCGGCCAGGCCGATGGTTGCAATGTTCAGCGAGTGGGCGATGGCTTGCGCCGCCGTCACCATCCCAGGGTATTCGCCCCTCTCGAAGTTGCCGGGGTCGTATGGCTTGCCGTCGAACATGAACGTATGCGGATCGTCATTCAGCTTGGTCAGCGCGGTAAAGATGCCATTGCCGCCCAGGTCCATTCCGTTGAGGCTGGTGTTGTACGCCGTGGCGTAGACGAACGGCTTGAAGATGGAGCCGGTGGGCCGCTCGGCGGTGGCGTGGTTCAACTGCGAGACGCCGTAGTTGCGCCCTCCCACCAGCGCCAGAATCTGTCCGGTGTGCGGGTTGAGCGCCACCAGCGCCACCTGCGGATACATGATGTTGCTGTTGTTCTTCTTATGCAGCTTGCGCACCAGGTCGTCGACGTTCTTCATTCCAGCGTCCACTGCCTCCGAGGCGGCGCGTTGCAGCTCGGGATCGAGCGAGGTGTAGATACGCAGCGCTTCGTGGCCCAGCTCCTGGTCGCCGACGCGCTGGGCAATCTGGTCATGCACCAGGTCGACGAAGTAGGGCGCCTCCGACGCGTCGATGTTGGGCGCGGTGAGGCGCAGCGGCTCGGCCTTGGCGCGGTTGGCCTCGGATTGCGTGATGGCCCCGGTCTCCACCATCGAGTCCAGCACCAGGTTGCGCCGCTCCATGGCGCGGTCGGGATGGTGGTAGGGGTTGAAGTAGTTCGGCCGCTGGATCATGCCCGCGATCAGCGCAGATTCGGCCAGATCGAGCTGGCCGAGATCCTTGCCGAAGTAGGCCTGCGCCGCCTCGCCGAAGCCGTTGACGCCGAAGCTGCCGCGCTGCCCGATGTTGATCTGGTTGGCGTACATCTCGAAGATCTGCTGCTTGTTGAAGCGTGCCTCAAGCTGGAAGGTGATCATGATCTCGATCAGCTTGCGTGTGAATTTTTTCTCCGGCGACAGAAAGAACCCGCGCGCCAGTTGCATGGTGAGCGTCGAGCCGCCGCACTCCTTGTGCCCGGTCAGGGTGTCTTCGACAGCGCACTTGGCGATGCGCATGTAGTTGATGCCGCCGTGCTCGAAGAAGCGCCGGTCCTCGATGGCCAGCACCGCCTGCACCATCTTGGGCGGAATCTCGTTGTAATTCACCAGGCGCCGCTTGGTGCGGTCCTTGTCGTCCTCGGAGAGCGCGGTGATCAGTTGCGGCTCCAGCTGGTATGCGGTCAGCGGTGCGCCGTTGTCCGCGGTGATCGACTGCACCACCAGGCCGCTGCCCATGCCGGTGACCGCATCGGTGCTCTGCCCGGTCGTGATGGTGGCCCCATCGGTGGAGTGGTAGCTCTCGGGGCCGGGCTTGATCCGGATGCTGTTGCCATTCAGGGTAAACGTGCCAAGCTGCGGATTGCTGTTGTAGCCGGCCGTGCGCAGTTCCTGCGCGATGAAGGAGACGGTGAGGTGCTGCCCCGTGCGCACCTCGCGCGGAGCCGCGTAAATCTGCGCGCCGTTGGCAAAGATGGGGCCGGAAGCAAGCCGCTCGTCCACGATGGACTGGTACTTGAAGTAGCAGATGCCGAGAACGCACGCCGCGATCAGCATACACGCCAGTCCGCCGATCAGCAGCCCGCGCAGCACGCGATGCCGCAGGCCGGGACGGCGTCCGTATGTGTTGCCGTTGCCGCCGAGTTTGAGTTTGATGGCCATAAAGAACAGGTTCGAGGTACTAGGTTCGAGGTTCGTGGGACGCGCCAACCAGCGCGACCTGCATCTGTTGGACGGCTTCGCCCGTGAGTATGTCGCAGGTCTGGTTGGTCAGACGGTTGAGCAACTCGACCTTGCCTTCCACGAGCTTCTTGCCCACGGCGATGCGGAATGGCACGCCGATCAGCTCGGCGTCCTTGAACTTCACTCCCGCGCGTTCGTCGCGGTCGTCCAGCAGAACGTCGATTCCCGCCGCGCTGAGCTCTGCGGCGATCTTCTCGCCGGCGGCAAGCAACTCAGCCTCGCGCACGTTGGTGATCGTCACCACCACCTGGAAAGGCGCAATCGACGGAGGCAGTGAGTAGGCCTCGCTCGCCTTCGCATCGCCAGCGTTCTGCGCGGCAAACTTCGCTGCCGATTGCTCGATCGCCGCGGTCAGAATGCGCTCGATGCCGATGCCGTAGCTGCCCATGATCGGCGTGGTCTCCTTGCCGTCGCGGTTCAGCACCGACGCGCCCATCGACTTGGAATATTTGTACCCCAGCTTGAAGATGTGCCCAATTTCGACCGCCTTCGCGATGCGTAGCGGCTGTCCGCCGATGGGGTCCAGCTCGCCCTCGTTCACGCTGCGCACATCGGCCACAAGCGTCGGCTTGAAGTCGCGCATCGGCGTCACGTTGCGCAGGTGGTACTCCTCCCTGTTCGCTCCGGCGATCAGGTTCGTCCGCCCTTCCAGCGCCGCGTCGAGGATTACCAGCGTCCCCGGCTTCTTCGGATGCGGCGCAGCCACCAGACCAATCGGCCCGAGGAATCCGGCGGGCGCGTTGAAGGTGGCAGCGATCTCTTCGGGCTGCATCGGGCGTAGCTCGCCGCCCGCGATGGCCGAGAGCTTGGTCTCGTTGACCTGATGGTCTCCGCGTAGAAACGCAACAACGGCCCGGGTTTTGCCCACGGTCTTGATCTGCCTCTCGTCGCTATCCGTGTGCTCGACGATATACGCCATCGTCTTCATCTGATGGACAGGAGCCACGCCCAGAAACGCTCCAACCTCGTCGATGGTCTTCTGATTCGGCGTGTGTACAAGCTCCGGCAATCCATCGCCGCTCGGTGCGAGGTCAGTAACCGCCGTGAGCTTCGATGTCGCCTTCTCCACATTGGCCGCGTAGCCCGAACTGGAGCTTGCGATCAAATCCTCGCCCGCTTCGGTCGAGACCATGAACTCCTGCGACCCCGTTCCGCCCATCGCTCCGGAGTCAGCCTCCACCATCAGGAAGTCCAGCCCGCAGCGCGTGAAGATGCGCCGGTAGACCTCCTCATGTTTACGGTACGACTCGTCCAGCCCCGCCTCGTCGATGTCGAAGGAGTAGGCGTCCTTCATCAGAAACTGCCGCACCCGCAGCAGGCCGGACTTCGGCCTCAGCTCGTCGCGGAACTTGGTCTGGATCTGGTACCAGATCTGCGGTAACTGCTTGTAGCTGCGCAGCTCGGAGCGTGCAATCGAGGTCATGATCTCTTCGTGCGTCATGGCCAGGCACAGCTCCGCGCCCTTGCGGTCCTTCAGGCGGAACATGTTGTCGCCCATACTGGCCCAGCGTCCGCTCTCGGCCCAAACTTCCATCGGGTTCAGCGCGGGCAGGTGCATCTCCTGCCCGATGGTGTCCATCTCTTCGCGCACGATGGCCACGATCTTGTTGATCGCGCGGTTACCGAGAAAGAGCTGCGAGTAGATGCCCGAGCCGAGCTGGCGGATGTAGCCCGCGCGCAGCAGCAGTTTGTGGCTTGCGACTTCGGCGTCGGCAGGCGCCTCGCGCAGTGTGGGAATGAAGAGTTGCGACCAACGATGCATGGGTGGTGGGAGAACGCTTTCCGGCGTGGATCGCCTGGTTGCCTGTGCGCCTGCGGCCTGCTCAACGAGCGAGGCGCGGACGCTATTGGGCCAAGGACTATTCTAAACCGCCGTGGGCGAAGGCATGCCAGCGCGCGCTCCGCGCCATCAACGGATTGTGATGTTTCCCGAGCCGGTGGCGGCGCGCAGCGTGGGCCCACCGCCGTTCACCGTCCCAACGACGTGCTGTTTGTTGAGCGCGCCTTGCATCAGGACGGGCTGTTCGACGTGGATGGAGCCGCTGCCCGTCTCGGCGTTCAGGGTGAATCTGGCCGCGCTGCCCACATTGGCGTGGATGCTGCCCGAGCCGCTCTCCAGCCTCCACTCGGCGGTTGGAGAGCCCGTGACCTCGACCTCGCCTGAACCGGCCTGGGCACGCAGGCCGCCACTGAGGCCGCTGATGTGGATGGAACCGCTGCCAGTCTGCGCCTTGACGTCGCCTGCCCCGGTGAGACCGAGATCGATGTCGCCAGAGCCGGTCTGGAGTGTCGCCGCGCCATGTACGTTCGTGGCATGGATGGAGCCGGAGCCGGTTTGGAGACGCGCATTGGCTCCGATATTCTCGACCTTCATATCCCCCGAGCCGGTGTCCGCGATGACGATGCCTTCGATGCCGCCGATCTCCAGGTCGCCGCTGCCGCTCTCGGCCTTCAGCGTGGTGCCGCTCGGCGTGGTGATCTCGTAGTCGATCGAGACGTCGCGGAAGAGGCTGGATTCGCCGTGTTCGGCGCCAATCGTGATCGTATTGCCCGACTGTTTCACGGGCGGATCGGCGACAATCTGCTTGACCTTGGCCTCCGCATCGCCGCCGAACAGACCGGCCCGGACGTGGACGCGCCCGATGACATGCACCTGGCTGCCGGATCCGGAGTAGACATGCACATAGCCAGAGCCGGTCGCAACAGAGAGGCTCGGCGCGCCGATGACGACAAGCGTCCTCTCGAAGTTGCCTTCGGCAGCGAAGGCTGCGGTTGCGGTCAGGGTCAGGGCGGCGATCAGAACGGCAATGCGAGTCATAACGGCTCCTCTTGGGTGCGGCGCGTTGGGTGCGGCGCGCGGCGAACAGAATGCGGACGAATGAAGACAGACGCAAAAATCCATCTGCCTAGCCGTCTCGAAAGATAGCTACGCAGAAGCAGGCGCGGCGGTTCCATGGAAGTTGCTCAGGCGTACTTGCGCAGGATTCCCAGCACCTTGCCCTGGATGGCGACGTTGGCCGCGGGCGCGAAGATGGGCGCCATCTCCTTGTTCGACGGCTGCAGGCGGATCATCCCTCCCTCGCGGTAGAAGCGCTTCAGCGTCGCGTCGTAGCCATCCACCAGCGCCACGATGATCTCGCCCTCGCGCGCGGTCGCGGTGCGCTCCACCAGCACATAGTCGCCGCTCACGATGTGCTCGTCGCGCATGGAGTCGCCGCGCACCTCCAGCGCGAAGACCTCGCGGTTGCCGATGATGTCGCCCAGCGAGATCGTCTCCGCCATCTGGACGGCCTCAATCGGTTGGCCCGCCGCGATGCGACCCAGCAGAGGCAGCCGGTCGAAGCCCTTCTTGCTGGAGCGCGGAGGCAGCACGTCGATCGAGCGGCTGCGGTTGTGCGCTCGCTGCAGCAGCCCCTTGTTCTGCAGGTTGGTCACATGTTTGTGAACGGTTGCCAGCGAGGTGAGGCCCAGTCCGTGCGCGATCTCCTCATACGAAGGCGAGAAGCCGTTCTTCTGCGTGAAGTTGCTGAGAAAGTCGATAACTTCTTTTTGCCGCCGTGTAATAGCCATGCGCCGATTGTAGCGAATAAACGGCGAACTACAAGCCCTTTTGCAAAATAAATTCGATGCCGGGCTGGATTCCTTCCCAGAGCGGCTCCCGCCCCGCTCTCACGCAATCTGGCTGAACTTCGTGCGCACCTGCGCAAAATCCGACTGTCCCAGTCCGCGCCTCTCGGCCAGCTTCAGATATGGCATTGCCTCTGCGTCCAGGTTCCAGTATGTCTTGGCGGCGTACGCATCCACCGCCACCGGGTCTGTTCCCGCAACCAGCGTCTTGTGCAGCGCCACGTCCTCCAGATTGCCTCCCGTTGGCCCGTTCCGCAGCAGCACGCGGTAGCAGTCGAGCAGGGTCAGCGTGGGCAGCATGAACGCCGCCAGGTCCACCAGGCTCTGGTGGATCTGCTGATGCAGCCGGTTCCTCTCGCCGCCCAGTATCCCGTACCAGTTCTTGAATCCCAGCGTGGCGCCGGTGAGGGCATGGTGTTTGGCAATCGGCAGGTTGATCACCTTGTCGGCCAGCAGGAATGGCTCAAAGACCTGCCAGTTCTGTAGTACCTCTCCGCCCAGGTCCACCTCGCGGAAGCGCGCCGGATCGGGCAGAATAACATCGGCGCCTTCGGCGCGCGCCGCCGCCGCAATGCCGGAGCGGCGAAAGCACCGCTCCGCTTCGTTGCAGCTCACATCGGTCACAATCACCTGCTTCGCCCCGGCCTGTATGCACTGCTTCACCACCTCTGCCACCAGCTCCGGATTGGTGGTTGCCGCCTGCTCCGGCGTGCGGTCCCACGCGATGTTCGGCTTCAGCACCACCACGTCGCCATGCGCGATGAACCGCCCCACTCCGCCCAGATCGTCGAAGGCCCGCCGCACCAGCGCGCGCGGGTCTGTGGCGTTCGGCCCGTCTCCCTGCACCACTACCATCTCCGGCAGCGCCGCGTTGGCCTCCACCGTGTGATTGCGCCGCACGTTCGCCGCCGCGGTCGAGCCCGGCAGCTCGCTGTGCTTCGCCAGCCACACCGCCGCTGCCGCCGTGCCCGCGCCAGCAGCCGTCAGGCGCAGCAACTGTAGCATCGCCTCGCGCCGAGTCATCCGGTCCTTCGCGGTCAGGTTCTCAGCAGTCGAATTGTCCGCAACCGGCTTCTCGGAAGCCATCCCCGTCTCCTTACGCAATGCGTTGCTCGATCAGCGCAATTCGCGCCGGATCGTTCGTCCCCAGTCTGTGCTGCGCATCCGCCGCAGTCGCCAGAAAACTGGTCGGGGTGCCCTTCTGCGCCAGCGTGTTCAGGCCCTTCTCGGCGCGTTTGCGTTCGATCATCTGCGCGCTGATTGTGTCGATCGCCACCCGGTCCTCGCCCACCAGCAATCCGTCCTCGTTCCACGAGTACTCCGGCCGGTAGCTTGGCCCGCCCTCGTACACCGCGGTCTTCAGATCGCCCACCACAAAGCGCACCTTCTGCCGGATCTGAGGAATCATGTTCAGGTCGGCCAGATACGGATTGCATGCCGCGCCATGCAGCGCGCTCGGATTGTTGATCACGCCATACATGTTCTTCATCGCCATGGTCACGCCGGCCAGGTTGTGGCTCTTCAGCACCGGCAGATTGATCAGCACATCGCTCTGGGCAAGGATCTTAGCCAGCCGCGTCGTCACCGATCCGTAGCTCACCGAGGCGTCCTCATAGCCCGCCGTGTCCGATCCGATAAAGCGCACCGCGCCCGGAGCATTCGACAGCTTGAACCCAGCCGACTCCAGTTCGCGGCTGCCGCGGTCCCACACAATGATGTCGCCAGCCTTGATGCCGGCCTGCTGCAACCGTTCGCAGATCGCCGCCACCAATGCCACGCTGGGCGAGATCGCGCGCCCGCCCATGGAGTTCAGCTTCAGGCTCACCACCTGCCCGGGCCGCACGATCTGCTTCCACGGCTGCAGCGAATTTTGCGCATTGAAGTAGGTCTGCATCGCGTGGTCCAGCAGCGCAGCCACGCGCTTCTCGTCGGGCGCGGGGCCCGGCGTGCGCAGCTTCGCGTCGCGCACAATCACCACCTTCGACTTTGCAGTCCTCCCTTGGCCCCATGCGAAGTTCGTCCCCGCCCCCAGAACAGCGGCTCCCGCTACCATCTCCTTCACAAACTCCCGCCGGCTTTGCATCCTGTACCTCCGTGCTTCTGGCCCTTCGTTCCGTCAATCCGTTCTCTGCGATTCGTTCTACATCCTGCCCTGCAATCTGACCTACAGCCTGCCCTCAACTCCATGCGCCAGCGCCAGCAGCGCGTCGCTCTCGCCCGGTGCC
>Ga0302283_1000285_pt1 | contig 40430 bp, 29 predicted proteins | sample III_Fen_E1_4_FD_198770 | JGI IMG/M metagenome (GOLD analysis project Ga0302283, IMG submission 198770) | Peat permafrost microbial communities from Stordalen Mire near Abisko, Sweden - III_Fen_E1_4 | ecosystem: Environmental > Terrestrial > Soil > Wetlands > Permafrost | place: Sweden: Abisko... | reverse complement strand
CCGATGGCGTCATCGACCCGTCCGTCGAGGGCCAGGTTCTTCCCGAGCTGGAGTCTCGCGTCGAAGATCTCGGGGTCGCCGGCGTCGAGGACCCCGGACTGGACGGCGAGCAGGACGCCGTAGACATCGACGGCGTCGCCGAACCGTTCGGCGGACACCAGGGCCGTGGCGAGGTCCTGCAGCGTGCCCGCGCGGTAGGCCGCGTCCGGGCCGAAGATCCGCTCCTCGTCGAGGGCCACGTCCCAGAGGATGGCGCTGGCCTCGTCCCAACGTCCGGCATCCGCCAGCCACCCCGCGGCGACCGAGCTCGCGGCCAGCGCATCGGTGCCCTCCGGCCCATCGGCCTCGCCCTGCTCGTCGGCCATCCGCAGCACCATCTGCACGGCCTCGTCGAGCTGGCCCCGGTCCACATGGAATTCGGCGATGCTCACGCGGGTCATGCACGTCTGCTCGGCGAGAGGACCGTAGGCGACGATCTGCTCCTCCAGAACGGCCTGCATCAGCTCGATCGCCTCATCCAGCCGACCTCCCCGTCCGAGGGCATGGGCGAGGTTGCTGCGGGTGACGAGGAGGTCCGGGTCGTCGGGTCCCAGCACTCGGGTCTGACGGTCGAGGACGTCGGCAAACAGCGATGCCGCCTCCGAATACTCTCCCTCCGCCACGAGCCGCGTCGCCAGGTTGATCTCCGTCAGGACGGTGTCGCCGTCATCGCCACCGAGCGTCCCGGTCTGATCCTCCAGCAGGGCCCGCATGTCGCCGATCGCCTCGCCGGCCCGTCCCGCCTCGGCCATCCAGAAGGACCGCGCGTACCGGATGTCGAAGAGGATCCGGGGGTCCGGTCCGGATTCGCGGCGCTGGTCCGCCTCCAGGACGTCGAACAGTCGGACGGCCTCATCGCCCCCGCCGGTCCCGACCAGTACTTCCGCCAGGTCCTGGCACATCTGCAGGACCACGGGATCGCCCGGACCCAGGATCCGCAGGCCGTCCTCGACGACGGCACGGTACCCGACGATGCCGCCGTCGACGTCACCCGCGTCGACGACCCTCCGGGCGAGTGTGGACCGCAGGGCGAGGACCTCCGGGGCGTCGGCGCCCAATTCGCCCGACCGGTCCTCGATCAGGGAGCGGAGGACATCCACCGACTCGTCGAGCGCTCCGATCTCCTGCAGGCAGAAGGAGAGCCGTTCCCGGATCGACGCGAGCAGGACCCTGTCGTCCGGATCCAGCGCCCACGACCGGTCCGCGAGGATCGTCCGCGCCTCGGCGATCGCCTCCTCCCACCGCCCGGCCTCGGTCAGCCAGTGGGCCACTTCGTTGCGGGTGTAGAATAGGCGCACCGCGCCGGGGTCGAGGACCCGCTGCTCATCGTCCGCCAGGTCACGGAACAGTTGGATCGCCGTCTCGAGTTCACCCCGGCGGGCCAGCGCGAAGGCATGTTCGTACCGCATCACCAGGAACTCGGGATCGTCCGGGTCGAGGATGGCCGACTGGTCGTCGAGGAGGGCCCGCCGGACCTCGGCGGCTTCGTCGAGGCGGCCGTTGTCGGCGAGCCACTGGGCGAACCGCGTCCGGGCTGCCAGCGTCTGGGCCGTCGAGGCGCCGAACAGCCGGATCCGGTCCTCCACGACGTTCCGGAAGAGCGTGACGGCTTCGTCCACCTCCCCCTGCTCGCCGAGGAACCGTGCGAGCATCTCCCGACTGCCCAGCGTGCGCGGTGCCGCGGGTCCGAGCACGCGGCGCCCATCGTCGACGACGGCCCGTAGCAGCGCGATGGCTTCCTCTGCCTCGCCCCTGCGGAAGTGTCCGGCTGCGATCGAATGTCGCAGGTCGATCGTCACCGGCGCATCCGGGCCCAGTGTGCGGGAGAGGTCCTCGGCGGCCATGCGCAGTTCGTCGAGCGTCTCATCGGACGCTTCCACTGCTTCGCGGGCGAGGGCGAGGACCCCTCGGATCTCCAGTACGAGCGGAGCATCGGAGCCGAGTACGCGTGTGGCGTCCTCCACCAGCGCCCGCAGCAGTTCCTCGCCCTCCGCCAGCTCGCCCAGGCCGACCAGGGTGGCCGCCAGGACGCACTTCGTGTTCAGGGTCACGGGCCAGTCCGGGCCCATGACCCGGGATTCGTCGTCGACCAGTTCGCGCAGCGTGGAGAAGGCCTCCTCGTGCTGGCCGTTCGAGAGGAGGTTCGATGCCAGATTGAGCCTGTAGCTGAAGACGAGTGGCGCGTCCGGGCCGTGCACCCGGACCGCGTCTTCTTCGAGCAGCCGTTGACCGGCGATGGCCTCGTCCAACCGACCGGCCGCCCCGAGGGCGAGCGCGAGCTTGTTCCTCGCCTCCAGGGTGGCGGGATGGTCCGGGCCCGACACCTCCCGCCCCTGGTCGACGACCGTCTCCAGGAGTTCGATGGCCGCGTCGAACCTCCCACTCTGGCGGGTCATGTCGGCCAGGTTGCCGCTCACCTCGAGGGTGTAGGCGAGGGGGGCACCGGCTCCCTGCAGCCTGTCGACGATCACCCGCAGCATCCCGATGGCCTCATCCACGTGTCCGGTCAGGCCCACGTACATGGCCGCCCTCCCTCCGGCGACCAGGGCCATGGCGTCGTTCGGCCCCCGATCCCGGATGAGGTCGCGCTCCAGCCTCCGGTACTCCTCGATCGCCTCGGCCGTACGACCGACCTCACCCAGGGACGCCGCCAGGGTGGCCCGCCGGTTGACGGACGACATGGCCCCGATCGGATCGTCGCTCCATGCTGCTGCGAGCCTCAGGTACCGGATGGCGTCGCCCAGCGCATGGCTGGCCAGCGACTGTGCCGCGAGCGCGTCGGCGGACACCGCCGCCGGCCCCCGGGGGACACGACCCAGTTCGGCCAGCTCCACGTGGGCGGCCCACACGTAGCTCCCCAGCTGCCGAGAGGTCGCCGCGCGGTCGAGCGTGCCCGCATAGTCGGCCACCGCCTGGTCGATCATCTCGACCTCACGGGCGAGGAACGGGCTCTGGCTCAACGCGGTCCGCTGGAAGAGGAGGTCGGCGAAGGTGTGCAGCGACTGCTCGACCTCGCGCACCATGCGGAACGGATCGGCGCCGGCGTCCAGGTGGGGTGCCGGGTCCTGCTGGCCGAGTAGGCGGGCGGCGGCCAGCACCGGCTCGGTGGCGAACCGCTCGCCGGAGTTGGCTGCATTGGCCGCCACCGCCAGAACCTGCTGGACGTCGCGGGGGAGCTCGTTCCAGTAGTTGTCCATGACCTTGTCCAACGTGGCCGGCAGCCGTTCGAGGTCCCGGCGCTCCAGCCCACCCGAGCGGATCGCCCGCTGGACCGAGTCGAGGCCGAAGAAGGCCCGGATGCCGATCGGCGAACTGAAGCGCTCCACCAGTGCGTCGACCACGTCACTCCCGAGTGGTGGGCCTCCCACGGTGTTCAGGCTGTCGAAGGTGGCCTCCACCAGGGAGCGGAGCGCACCGTCGTCCAAGGGCTCCAGCGTCACCGTGGTCGCCACCTCCGCCGACAGGTCGTCGGTCCAGCGGCTGAACGGACTCCGCTCCCCCGGTCCGCCGGTCACATCCGGCCAGGTGGTCACCACGACCAGGACCTTGGGGACATTGCGGCGCATGCGGGCCGTGCGCCGTTGGAAGACGAGCTCCAGGAATTTGACGAGCGTCGGGTCCGCGCAGTGGGCGTCGTCGACCGCCAGCACGATGGGCACCCCGCGCGACACCTTGGTCAGGTTGTCGGCCAGCTCCTCGATGTCGTCCTGGCGGCCGTGGTTCTCGGCGTCGATGACCAGATCACCACTGGCCACCTTCTGCCGGCGGGCATACCACTCCTTCATCCGGGAGAGGAGCTCCTTGTTCCGCACTGCGGTCCCCGCGGTGCCCGCCACCCACAGCGCCGCGCCGGCGGGTCCCCCCACGGCGACCGTCCCCACCAGGCCGAGGAGGGATACCAGCGCGTTGACGTTGTCGACGGCCTGGCCGGCGACATCACCCAATTGCAGCTTGTCGAACAGGGCCTCGGCATGGGCCTCGAACTGCGTCAGGTCGTCGAACAGCGCCTGGGCCAGCGTGTTGTCCGGGCGGCGGTGGCACGACACCGACCAGTAGAGCCACGGAATCGACGCGCCGGCCTTGGGCCGCACCTCGGCGACGGCCAGGCGCTTCCGGTCGGACTTCCAGTCACCGGAGACGTTGTCGACGATGGTGGGCGGCCAGTACTCCGGTGACTCCTGGCGGAGGGAGATGCGCTCGTAGAAGTCCTGGATGATCCTCGTCTTGCCCTCGCCGCTGGGCGCCCGCAGGACGATCATCCGGGAGCCCTGGCCCTCCGACACGGCGTCGAACGCGTCGACCAGGTCGTCCACGGCCCGATTTCGGTCGTCACCGACCAGGTTCGCCATCGTCCCTCCCGCACGGGTCACCGGGCAGCGGTCCCGACCACCGGTGGACTCTACGCTGCCGATCCGCCGACCGTCCGGGGACCCGGCCGGACTCCGGTGCCGTCACTCCGGACTGCCCCCGTGGTCGGCGCCGGGCCGGTCGTGCAGCGTCCGCCGCCGGGTCCGGTGCTCGGGCGCGTCGTCCAGCTCGGGCAGCCCGGGGGGCGCGGCGGCCAGACGCCGGGCGTAGACCGCGGCCAGTGGTCCCGACGTCAGGCCGTGGGCCACCACCGACAGGAGGATCGTCCAGGTGGCGACCCGCCCGAGGGAGTTGGCGTCGGCGCTGCCGTCGAGGCCCTCGTAGACCAGCAGGGTGAACACCACCGAGGCCAGGCCCCGGGGGCCGAACCACCCCATGAAGGCCACGGTGTCGCGGCGCAGGCCCGTGCGCACCAGGGACAGCGCCACCGGTGCCATCCGGACCACGGTCAGGCTGAGCACGGCGTAGAGGATCGGCTTCCACTCGAGTCCGCTGCGCAGGGTGGGTCCGACGAACACCGCCCCGAAGACCACCCACACGGCGAACGACGCGAACAGCCCGACGTCCTCGGTCAGCGCGGTGGCCGGCGCCAGCTCCTGACGGGCCGCCGTCCCGAACACCGAGCCGGCCACGAAGGCCGAGACGAAGCCGTTGGCCCCGATGGCCACGGCTCCCTCGTAGGCCAGCAACGCGGTGACCAGCACTACCAGCGAGTCCGACAGCGTGGTCGTCCAGCCGGTCCGGCGGGCCCGGGACGCCACCTCGCCCACCAGCCACCCGAGGCCCACGCCGAAGACGACCGCCAGGAGCAGCTCCTTGAGGCTGGTCGCCACCCAGCGCTGGTGGTCCGCCTCGGCGGCGGCCACCGCCAGGAAGAACACCACGAACGGCGTGGCGATCCCGTCGTTCAGCCCACTCTCGATGGTGAGGGCCCGCCGGATCCGCGCCGGCACCGCCGTGTTGGTCACGACGGCCAGCCCCAGCGCGGCATCGGTCGGGGCGAGCAGCGACCCGACCAGCGCCGACTCGGCCCATGATGCGCCGAAGATCAGGTGGGCGGCCACCGCACCCAGGGCGATGGTCAGCGGCAGGCCGATGCCCAGTAGGCGCCCCGAAAGGCTCACGTCCTCCTCGGCGTCGCGCAGCCGGATGGTTGACGCGTCGGCGAACAGGAGGAGGGCCAGGGTCAGCTCGGCCAGCACCTTGACCGACCCGGCACCGGCGGTGACGTGCAGGACGCCGAAGGCGCTGTCCCCCAGGACGGCGCCCACCGTCACCAGGACCATCGGCGCGGTCACCGACCACCGGTCGAGCCGGCCGGCCACGACGGCGTAGACAAGGACCGCTCCGAGGGCGGTGGCGGTTCCGGTCACCGTCCCACCGTACGCGTGCGTGCGGGGTCAGGCCGCCCCGACCGCCCGGTCGGCGGCCACCGCGTCATAGGTGTCGTAGTCGGCCAGCGTGTCGTCGGCGAACTCGAACTCGAGCAGGCCCGCCTCGCCCCACGCCCGGCGCAGGTAGCCGTCGTTGGCGTCGAGCAGGCCCAGCCGGCGGACGTTCGGCACCAGCTTGGCGAAGAACCCGTTCTGGAAGGTCTGGAAGGGCGACGACCGCATGGAGGACGCCGCTTCGGCGACGAAGGGGACCACGTCCCCGACGGGCACGCCCATGCGCTCCCAGACCTCGGGGGTGGTGGACCGGGCCCGGGCGTGCACGGTGTGCTCGAGCAGGAAGTCCTGGCGCTCCTTCAGCTCCGCCGACGACAGGTCCTGGTAGTACTCGCCCAGCGACAGGATCCCGAAGGCCACGTGGCGGGCCTCGTCGGCCATGACGTAGCGCAGCAGCTTCTTCAGCAGCGGTTCGGTGGTGCGGCGGGCCATGTCACCGAAGGCGGCCAGGGCCAGCGACTCGATCACGATCTGCATCCCCAGGTAGGCGATGTCCCACCGGCTGTCCTCGAGGAGCCCGGTGATCTGGGCCTCGAGATGGGGGTTCATCGGATAGGCCTCGCCCACCTTCTCGTCGATGTAGCGGGCGAACACCTCGGTGTGGCGCGCCTCGTCCATGGTCTGGGTGGCCGCGTAGTACTTGGCGTCGATCCACGGCACGGTGTCGACGATCTTGGCCGCCGTCATCATCGCCCCCTGCTCGCCGTGCATGAACTGGCTGAGCAGGGCCGTGAACATCTCGAGACCGAGCTGGGTGAGCTCCTTGTCGCCCCAGGAGGCGATGGGCGATCCCGGCATCCGGGTCACCTCGCGCATGAGCTGCAGGTTCGGCGCGTCCCGGTGCACCAGTGCCTCGGGGTCGACCTCGGTGGACCAGTCCAGATCGGTGACGCTGGCCCACTGGGACTGGGCCGCCTTGTTGTAGAGGGACACCAGCTGGGGACGGGTGCGGTCGTACTGCCAGGTGTAGATGCTCTGGCAGTGGTCGTCGATCACCTTGCACGTGGCGTCGATCTCGGACCGCCCGGGTAGCTGCGTCGTCATCGGTCTCCCTCCGGCGCCGGCACCGCCGCCGACCGGACCAGCCTACGACTCCGCCCGCGCCGCCGCCCGCGACACACCCCTGCAACGATGAGTCGCATCCGGTACGATTCGTGGGTTCAACCGGGTCAGGGTCGGAGGCTCCACGGTGCAGCAGTTGACGTTGGCAGCGCGGGTCGCACGCCTGGAGGAGGACCCGCCGATCGCCCTGGACACCGTCGACCTGACCGTGCGCGATCCGGCACCGCTGCGCAACCGGTTCGAGGAGATCTTCGGGTACATCGCCACCGTCGAAGGTGCCGTGCCGCAGAACGTCGCCGAGATCACCACCCTGCTGCCTGACCTCGACGACGAGGACCACCGGTTCCTGGCCGTCTGGTCCGCCCAGGAGCTGGCCCACGCCGCAATCTTCGACTCGCTGCGGGCCGAGCTCGGGCTGGCCGGGACCGTCGACGGACGGCCGGTGGCCTCGGTGGTGCCCGACCCGGTCCGGCCCCGGCCCTCGTTCCGGGCGTTCGGGATGCTGTCGGCCAGCCGCTGGATCCAGGACGTGTTCAAGCTGCTCTACCTGTCCCGAGGGGCGATGCACGAGCACATGACCTACGACTGCTACCGGCACCTGGGGGCCCACTTCGCGTCCCTGGGCGAGGACGCGCTGGTCCGCACCGTCACCGAACCCATCCGCCGCCAGGAGGCCGCCCACCTCGGCTACTACCGGCTGGCGGCCACCACCCAACGGGCACGCATGTCCCCCGCCCAGGTCGGCCTGGCCCGGTGGATCACGGTCCGCAGCTACACCCCGGTCGGAGCCGCGCCGTGCGGGACCGGGCCGACGGGCCGTGTCTTCGCCGGCCTCGCCGGGGACGACATGGACGCCGTGCTCGACGCCGTCGAGGCCGTGGCCGACCAGCTGCTCGGCGACGGGACCCGGCCCCTGCCGCGCTTCGTCCACCGGTCCATGACCGCCTGCCTGGACGAGCGCCCCCCACCCCGGGTCCGGATACGGGAGGCCGTGTCGTCGTGGCGGTGATCCGGCACTGCGCGGCGTGTACCGAGCTGCTGCCCGACAACGCCCGGTTCTGCCCCGGCTGCGGGCAGCCGGTCAGCGGCCACGAATCGGCGGCCGCCCTCGACGAGTCGATCGGCCACGCCCTCGCCACCGAACTGCGCCACCTGACCGTCCTCTTCTGTGACCTGGTCGGATCGACGGAGCTGTCGTCCACCATCGACCCCGAGGAGTACAGCGACCTCATCCAGGCCTACCAGCAGCAGGCCGTGACCATCGTCCGCTCCCTGGGGGGGGGACGTCGAGGGCTACAGCGGCGACGGCATCGTCTTCCGGTTCGGCTGGCCCCAGGCCCACCCCGACGACCCCGCCCAGGCCCTGGCCGCCGCACTGGCCATCGTCGACACCGTCGGCGGGACGAAGGAGACCCGTGACCTGGCGATCCGGGTCGGGGTCCACAGCGGGCCGGCCGTCGTGGGAGAGCTGGGCGGTGCCGACCGCCGCGCCACCATGGCCGTCGGCGAGACCCTCAACATCTCGGCCCGGCTGCAGGCACTCGCCGAGCCGGGCACCGTGGTCACCAGTGCGGCCACCGCGGCACTGGTCGAGGGCCAGTTCGACCTCACCCCGCTGGGCCCGGTGCAGCTACGGGGGGTCCCCGAGCCGGTCGAGGCGTTCGAGGTGCACGGGCAGCCGCACGGATGGGACCGGCGCTCCGGGTCGGCCGAACACCAGAGCCCGCTCGTGGGACGCGACGCCGAGCTCGCCACCCTCGGCGACGCGTGGGCCGGGGTGCGGGCCGGTCGGGGATGCGGCGTCCTGCTGACCGGGGAGCCGGGAGTCGGGAAGTCCCGCCTGGCCATGCACGTCCACGACCAGGTGCGGGACGATGATCCCCTGTGGCTCGCCGGGACGTGCTCGCCCTACACCCGGATGTCCGTGCTGCGACCGGTCATCGACCTGGTGGAAGGCCAGCTGGCCCTGCACACCGACCCCGATCCGGCCTGGCAGCTGGCGCAGCTCCGGGCCGAGCTCACCGACGCCGAGGTCGAGCACCCCGACGGCGACGTACTGATCGCATCCCTGCTCGGCATCCCCGGCGCGACGGACGGGTCGGTGGACTCGCTGAGCAGCGAGCTCCGGCGCGAGCGCACGATCGACGCCCTGGTCGACTGGGTGCTGGCCCTCAGCCGACGGCGCCCGCTGGTTCTGTGCATCGAGGACCTCCACTGGTGCGACGCAACCACGCTCGATGCCGTCGACCGCCTGCTCCGCAAGGTGGCCGTTGCCCCGATCCTGGTCCTGCTGACCGCCCGTCCCGAGTTCGAGCCGGCCTGGGAGTCGCCGGCCGAGGTCACCACCATCCGCCTGCGACCGCTGGACGACGCGCACGTCCGCCAGCTGGCGGGCACACTGGGTGACGGACTCGCCCTGCCCGATCAGGTCGTCGAGCGGATCGTGGCCTCCGCCGGCGGCAACCCCCTCTACGTCGAAGAGGTCGGCCGCACCGTCCTGGAGTCCGGACTCCTGGTGCGCGACGGCGACCACTGGGAGCTGGCCTCGCCCCTCACGGACCTCGAGATCCCCGGCACCCTGCAGGGATCCCTGCTGGCCCGCCTGGACGGGCTGGGCCCGGCGAAGTCGGTAGCCCAGCTGGCCGCCGTGTTCGGCCGCTCGTTCCCCTTCGACCTGCTGGTCACCGTGTCGGGCATGGACCCGGCGCTCCTGGCCCGCTTCCTCGATCGCGTGGTCGACAGCGGACTGGTCCTGCGCGACCCGGCGCACGAGGACGAGTACACCTTCAAGCACGCCCTCATCCAGGAGGCCGCCTACGAGTCGCTCCTGCGCAAGAACCGGCGCACCATCCACGAACGGGTGGCCCGGGTGCTGGACGAGCGGATCGCCGCGGGCGCATCCACCGCCGCCGAGGTGGTGGCCCGTCACTACGAGGCCGCCGACCTTCCCGCCGAGGCCGCCACCCACTACCAGCTGGCCGCCCGGATGGCCGCCGACCGGTCGGGCCACCGCGAGGCGGTGGGCTTCCTCCACCGGGGCATCGAACAGGCCCGGCGGGTCGTCGACACCAGGCACGGACAGGAGCTCGAGGTCGAGATGCAGCTGGCGCTGGGGTCGGCCCTGGCCACCCGGAGCTACGCCGATCCCGAGATGGCCTCCGCCTACGAGCGGGCCCGCGAGCTCTGCGAACTGCTGGGCGACGACGAGCGGGTCGGCCAGACGCTGGGCGGGCTGTCGGTCTTCTACGTCAACCGGGGAGACATCGCGCTGGCGGCGGAGCTGGCCGAGCGGGTGCTGGCCATCGCCGAGGCCCGGGCCGACGAGCTCCTGGCCGTGCTCGGCGGGGTCCAGCTCAGCCTGGCCCGCAGCTGGCAGGGGCGCCCGGCGGAGTCGCTCGAGCTGGCCGAACGGGCGTTGGCCCTCTACCACCCCGAACGTCACCACGTGCTGGGACGCAGGTTCGGGACCGACCAGGGGGTGGCCGCCCACGTCTTCGCCGGTTGGAGCCAGCTCCTGCTCGGCCGGCTCGACCGGGGCCTGGCCCACCTGGTCGACGCCGTCGATCTGGCCGAGGACATCGGCCAGCCGTTCAACCGGGTGTACGCCCTGGCCTTCCTCGCCACCGGACACAGCGAGCGCGGCGAGTCGGCGGAGACCCTGCGCTTCGCCGAACGGGCGCGCTGGCTGGCCGAGGAGCAGGGGTTCGACCTGTGGGCCGGGGTCGGCGGGGTGTGGGAGGCCACCGAACGTGTGGTCACCGGCGACCACGGCGCGCTCGACGACGTCCTGCAGGCCGGGTTCGCCGCCGGGGGGACCGGCAGCCTCGGGGGCAGCACCAACGTGCTCGGCCGGGTGGCCGAGGCGGCCCGCGCCGCAGGGGACCGCGAGATGACGGCGGGACTGCTGGAGACGGCCCTCACGCTGTCCGCCGAGACGGGCCAGCCCTGGTGGGACTCGGCGCTCCACCGTCAACGGGCCGAGCTGCTGTTCGACGGGGCCACGACCGGTGACGAGCACGACCTGACGGACCCGACCCACCCGTGGTCGCATGCGGCCGACGCCTGGCTCCGTTCGCTCGAGCTGGCCGGGGCGATGGGCCTGCCGGTGCACGGGGCCCGTGCCGCCGCCGGCTACGCCGGACTGCTCCAGCAGGTCGGCCGGGTCGACGAGGGCCGTCGGCTGCTGGCCGGCTGGTACGGGCGGTGCGTCGAGGGCCGGGACACCCCGGTGCTCTCGGCGGTGCGCTCCCGGTTGGACGCCCTGGGCGGTCCCCTGCCCTAGACGGGGCCGCCGGGTGGGCCGGTGCTACGCGAACCCGAACTCGGCGTACTGGTCGGCGATGACGGCCAGCGTGGCGGCCACCTCGGCGTCGAGCAGTGCCCGGTCCTCGCCGGCATGGGCGGTCCCCCCGAAGATCAGGGTCCGCCAGTACTCGCCGTCGTCGACGTAGGCCATGTGGAAGACCCCGTCGAGCTTCTTCGGGAAGAAGCTCGACGGGAAGTCTGGCGACGGACACGGCGGACCGTAGCTCTGGCGGGTGATCGGGGTGGTCAACGTGTTCGATACCAGGCGCCGCGCGCCGGGCACGTCCGACTCGTAGGCCGTCACCACCTCGACGTTGCGCAGCTCGAAGCGGTGCCAGCGTCGGCCGGCGACCTCGACGAGCCCCCCGTCCACATGGTCATCCGGCCGGAGGTCGACCCCGCAGTACTTGCGGCACACGTCCTCGGGGACGCCGTAGTCCCAGTTGGAGAAGAAGTTCCAGTCCGCCTTGCCCAGACGGGCCAGGTCCTCGACGTGGGGGGCCGAGTCGGCCCCGGCCGCCGAGACGAAGCCGAAGGGGCGGTCCCACTCGTCCTTGCGGCAGTCCAGCTGGTAGTAGCCGAGGAAGACATTGAACCACGGGGAGTGCGGGTTGCCGTAGGCCTGGGGCCCGTCCTCGCCGTGGGCGCCGACGGCGGCCACGGCGTTGAAGACGAACGGCGGATAGGGGGCCGGGAACATCACGGACTTGACCTTGGACCCGACCGGGCACAGGTCGCGGACCACGTCGTCCACGTGGACCCGCAGGATGGTCCCGGTGCAGTTCTGGCTGCTGCCGTACACGGGGTCGTGCACGACCGGCGGGTACACGTCGGTACGGCCGCCGATCTCGCCGATCGACGGGTCGAACCGGAGGACCGACCGCTCCCGCAGGTCGTGCCGTGGCACCCAGGTGCGACCCGGCCACGACCGGGTCGACACCGATGTGTTCGAGACGATGGTGCCGGCGTACAGGTCGCCGGTCACGGTCACCTCGATCTTCACGAGGCCGAGGTCGACCACATGGTGCTTCTCGGGCGCCCCGGGGGCGAAGGCGTGGTGCCACAGCCGGCGCTTCCGGAACAGCAGCGACACCTCGACCGATTCGCGGGACGGGTAGGCATACTCCGCGGCCAGTCCGAGGTGGATGGGCTGGACGATCGGGGGTGCCTCGCTCCCGCCGGCCGCCGGCGGCGGCGACGCGGACGGCCGACCGGCCGCCGCCGTGGCGAGCCGGGGGAAGAAGTGCCCGCCGAACACCCTGGCGGCGCTGACGAACGCCGCCGGTGGCACGTCGATCTCCTCGGCGCGCCGCGGGTCGAACGCCTCGGGCGGTCGGTCGTGACGGTGTCCGTGGGCGCGGGCCAGGTGGGCCAGGCCGTGGACCAGGTCCCGGGCCAGGTGGCTGAGCGACGTGTCCACGTCGACCGGTCGGGGCCGGGCGGCGGACGCCGGGCCGGTCACGTCCGGCCAGGTGCCGGGCGGACGTGGCTCCGCCAGCGAGAACACCCCCTCGAACGTCGACGCCGTCCGGTCGCGCTCGGTCAGGTGGTCGCCGAGGCCCCAGACCTTGCGGAGGGTGGCGATCAGCGACGTGTGGCGGAACTCGTCGGACACCACCTCGCGTTCGGACACCCACGGCGAGACCACGACGGCCGGCACCCGGTACCCGGACCGGTCGAAGGCGAACCCGTGCTGGCCCGCGGTGTCGTCGGGGGGCACGGCGGACGGAGGCGGCACGTGGTCGTAGGTGCCACCCGGCTCGTCCCAGCCGATGAACAGCGTGGTGTTCCACACGTTGGAGTCGCCCTCGGTCGGGGCGTTGCGCACGGCCGCGTACAGGCGGGCCAGGAACTGCTCGCCCGAGTCGACCGCGGAGCCCGTGTCGACCCCGAGGTCGACGTCCTTCACGAACGTGTCGCCGAACGGCGGGTGGTAGTCGGCGTGCCCGGACAGCAGGTTCGGCTCGACCAGTGCGAAGTCCGGCAGCGTGCCGGCCGCCGCGTCCCGCTCGAACTCGGCGAAGGGGACGAACCGCTCGTGGAACCACTTCTTCAGCCGCGGGGTGTGGATGGCCCCCGTGATCGACAGGGGGCACGGTTCGAGCACGTAGACCTTCCAGGTCCGGCCGTGCGCGTCGAGCCGGTCGAAGATCGTCTCGGCGTCGTTGTGGAAGTACCACGAGGGGGCCGGGGCGTTGACCACGAGTCCGGACGATGTCGCCGACGTCCAGAACGAGCGGTTGGGGAACGTCTGGGAGGGGACCTCGCTGAACCAGTGGTCGAACACGGCGAACCCCCGGGCGATGCCCGACAGCACGGGCACCTGCTCGGGCGTGTGCCCCTGCATGATCTGCCGGTACTGGTCGTAGGGCGGGTCCTCACCCCGCAACGCCCGGTAGGTGCTGATGTAGTCGGTCACGAACCCGTCCATCGTCGGCGGCCCGGCACCGGCGGGCGGCGTATTCCACGTGGTCATGTCGTGGACCGCGGCGCCGATGTTCCCCTCGTCGACGATGTCGTACAGCTGGGTGTTGGTGTGCGGGTACTCCTCGCCGGGATCGGGATCCGGCGTGTTGCCGTCCGGGGCCGCGCTGAAGCGCACCTTCCCCGGCTCGCGGCCGTCACCGGGTGGCACGGGCTGGGCCCACGACGGGACCGGGTTCGTGAGGTCCCGGCCCAGCACCCCTTCGAACGCCGGCTTCTCCTCGGGGGTGTAGAGCTGCCCTAGCAGGTTGTCGAACGAACGGTTTTCGAAGAGGACGAGGACCACGTGCTCCATCGCCTGCACTGAACTGTGACCCATCGCCCCCCCGTCGCTCGTCCGCTTCGCGGGCTCCGCACGGCCTGCGTGGAGAGCACCGTACGACGCGTCCGAGTCGGGGGCAACAGCCGATGCACCCGCGGCGCGCCCCCGAGGACCGCTCCGTCCGCTGGACCCGACGGGACCGCGTCGCTGCCGGTAGCCTGCCGCCATGCGTCTGCGACACCCGACACCCGACGACCCGACCGGCCTGGCGCGGCCCCGCACCTTCGACGCCAACTACGGGGCCGGGGTGCGCCGCGGCGCGAGCCTGGGGGGCGGCGGCACCTTCTTCGTGGCCTGGCAGCTCGGCTACCTGCAGGGCCTGGCCCGGCACGGTGTACGCATCGACACCGCCGACCGGATGGTGGGCACGTCGGCGGGCTCGATCGTGGCCAGCACCCTCGCCCACGGCAAGCTCCACCAGATGTTCGTCGAGACCGAGGCGCTGGCTCTGGTGCCGGAGCTGGTGCGGGTCCTCTTCCCGGCGGATGCCACGAAGCCGTCCCAGCAGGCCGCCCTCGACCGCTACCTGCACGCCACCGACGCCGACCCGGCCACCATCCTCGCCATCGGACAGGCGGCCCGTACCGCCGACACCCCGGGACCGGCGACGATGGCTCGCGACCTGATCCTCGTGGTGGGTGAGCACTGGGGTGCCGACGCGCTGTGGATGACCACGGTCGACACCGACACCGGCGACCGGTGCGTCGTGACCGTCGACGCCGGGGTGTCTGTGGCCCAAGGGACGGCGGCCAGCAGCGCCGTACCCGGGATCTTCGCCCCGCAGCCCCTGGGTGGGCGCACCTGCATGGACGGCGGTGTCTGCGGGACTGGCGTCCACCTGGATCTGCTGGCCGGCGCGGACAAGGCGCTCGTGCTCTCCCTCTACCGGGACGAGGAGCTGACCGAGGGCATGCTGACCCTGGCACCGGGCGACCTCACCCGGGAGCTCGACGGCCTACGGGCCAGCGGCACCGAGATCTTCTTCCAGGCGCCCGAGCACCACCCGATGGACATCGGCGGACTGATGGACCCCAAGGCGGTGCCGGGGGCGTTGGCCATGGGAGCCCGCCAGGCGGACAGCGACGTGGCCGACCGGGGTATCGCCGACTTCTGGGACTGAACTCCGTGCCGGACGCCGCGGGGAGGGTGCCGACGTCACGCCTCGCGACGTGACTCCTTGAAGAAGCGGTGGGCCAGCTGGCGCGAGATGCCCCACCGGCGACTGATCTCCTTCATGTTCATGCCGTCGTCGAACTGCGCCACGATGAACGTGCCCCGGGCCTTGTGCCGGGCCCGTTCGAACTCGGCCAGCGAGTCGGCGAGGCTGAGCCGGCACCGGGCCACGTCCACGCCCTCGATGACCGGACCGGGATCATTGCCGTCCAGCATGGCCAGGAGTGACGACTCGTAGTGCACGGCGTTGTCGGCCAGCGTGTCGCGGAGGCGCCGGTTGGCCTCGAGCAGGCGGAGCAGGTCTCGCACCGCCGCGTCCCGGTGCTCGTCGCGGACCGGGTCCCGCTGGACGGCCGCCGGCACCGCCTGTCCCACGGCCCGCTCCGCATCGTCGTCTTCGATCGCCGTCACTTGCACTGTCATGGCTTCCCGCTGTCTGTCGGAGGATCGGTGGAGCTGTCGTGTGCTGCAGGTCTGCACCGGCCCGGGTGACCGGGTCGGAGGGGTCCGGCGACGCGCGGTGTCCGGGGGGACGGCACCGCGCGTCGCCGGCGGGGGATCAGTCGGTCTCGCTCACCGCTCGGCCTCGGCGGTCGAGGTCTGCCGGCCGGACTCGTCCACGAGCCGCGACCATTCGACGGTATGGCGGGTGCACCGTGACGCGCCGTGGCGCCGGGAAGCGGTCCGGGGGACGGTGACCGTGCCGGCGGGCCACTCCTGCGACCAGGGGCGGGCCGGCGGGCCGGACATACGCCCCGACCGGGAACGGGCGGGGTACCGGTGGGACACGGGGCCCGAGGACGCGACCAGGGCCAACAGGATCAGGCCGGTGAGGGCCACCGCCACCATCAGGATCATCTCGATGTACGCCATGTGCGGAACCGGCCCTTAGTGTTCGTGTCGGACCAGTGTGCGGGAGCGCACCCCCGCTGTCTGTCGCCCCGGCGACGCTGGGACTGTCACCGTGGCGACACAACGGGAGCGGCCCCACCGGCCGCCGTAGGGCGCCACCAGGGATTTCCCGACAGGGCCCGCGCTAGAGTGATTCCCTCGGGCGGCCGCCGGTGGCCGTCGGACGAGGAGGCATGGCGGTGCAGTGGCAACTGTTGGACTCGTTGTCGGACGTGGACCGCCGAGCCGTGCTCTCGCGCTGCCACCGTCAGCGCTACCCCAAGGGCGCCTTCATCTGCCACCAGGGCGAACTGGGCGACAGCGTCCACCTGATCGACACCGGCACGGTGGCCATCCGGGTCAACGGGCCGGTCGGCGACATGATCACCGTCGACGTGATGCGCCCCGGGAACTCCTTCGGCGAGCAAGCGCTGATCAGCGACGGCGCCGTGCGTTCCGCCACGGTCGTCGCCCTCGAGCGGGTGGAGACCCTGCGGCTCACCCGCAGCGACTTCCGCGCCCTGTGGGAGGAGCACCCCGGGGCCTCGATGGTGGTGGCCAAGATGCTCGAGGCCCGGCTTCGTTCGACGTCCCAGGCGCTCCTCGACGCGCTGCACCTGCCGGCCAAGACCCGGGTCATGCGTCGACTGGGCTTCCTCGCCGACATCTACGCGGGCCACGCCAGCCAGTCGATCCCCCTCACCCAGGATGACATCGCCTCGATGGCGGGTACCACCCGGCAGACCGTCAACCGGATCCTCAACGAGGCACGGACGGACGGGCTGGTCGACCTCAACCGGGGACGGATCATCATCCTCGACCCTGCGGGCGTCGCCCGACGGGCGCAGACCGGCCGCTGAGCGCACCCACGTCCTGCAGGCGCCCGTCCCGGCCGCCGGCGCCGTCGAGCGCCACGGCAATCGGATCGACGGCGACCCCGGCGTCCGGACCGGACCGGACCGGTCGGGTGGTCGTGGCCGACCGGAACAGGACCCGGTCGGCCAGCACGTACTGGGCCACCCACAGCGAGCCGTAGGCGGCCACGTTGGCCGCCAGGACCGCAACGGTGTGGGACCAGTGGCTCCAGCCGGCGGTGCGGGCGGCGGCGGCACCGACGGCCAGCGTGGACACCACGAGACCGGTCGCCGACAGCGCGCAGAACGGCACCACCTGACCGAGCACGGAGCGCCGGGCGCGGGCGCCCCACACCCAGCGCCGGTTGAGCTCGAACGAGGGCACCGTGCCGACCGCGGTGGCGATCACGTTCGCCGTGGTCGCCGGGGTACCGACCAGGCCCACGAGCAGCCCCAGCGTCACCAGGCTCGTGGTGGTGGCCACGACCGACACCGACGAGTAACGGACCAGGCGGAGTGCGGTGTCCCGGTGGGCCGACCACGACCCGCTCCCGCCGGCCGGTGGGCCGGCCGGGACGGTCACGCCGGCGTGGTCAGGTCGTACACGGTCTGACCGCCGATCGTGGAGTGGGCGAAGTGGGCTTCGACCCAGGCGAGGATGGCGGCATCGCTGTTCGACGATCCACCGGGACCACCGCCGGTCGACCCGCTGGCGAAGAAGTAGTGGATCTCGCCCTTGGTCACGTATGAGCGGAAGGTGGCCAGGGAGATGTTGCCGCCTTGGCCGTTGAACCCGCCGATGGCCATCACCGGCTCACCGGAGGCGAGTTCCAGCGACGCAGCCGTCTGCGACCCGAAGGTGGCGGCGGCCCACCGGTAGGTCGACGCGCGCTCCTGCAGCGCCCGGGTCAGGGCCGCGCTGGCCGTCGAACCACCCGGAGCGGTGCCGATGCCGGTGGCGCCCGGAGCGGTACCGGCCGGAGCGGTGCCGGCGCTCGACCCCGCCGGCAGCTCCCGGCCCGAGGTGCCGGACCCGGACGGAGGTGCGCCGGCCGGCGGCCCGCCGGCGACGCCAGACGGCCGCCCGCCCGCCGTCCCGGACGGGGACCGCCCCTGGCCCGGGGCGCCCGCACGACCGCCGGCTGCGCTGCCGCCGGGTCCACTGCCGCCGGGTCCGCCTCCACTGGCCCCGCCACCACCCGGGCCGCCACCGAGGGCGGACGTGGCCACCACCGGCCCGGCCGACGGGATCGAGCCGGTGTGCGGGGTGGTGACGGTGGTGGCCGTGTAGGCGACCGGGCCGCTCAGGGCGGCCACCAGCCCGAGGCCGATGGCGGCCACGGTGATCCGGGGGGCGAGCCGGGGCAGCCACGGGGAGACCATCAGGAGTGCCGCCGAGGCGAGGCCGGCCGCCACCACCGCCCAGCGCAGCCACGGGAGGGAGGAGGGGGTGCGGCCGAGCAGCTCGAAGGCCCACACCGAGGTGCCGGCCACGGCCACGGCAGCCGTCACCCGGGCCGATGCTCGGTCTCGGTACTGCCAGAAGAGGGCGGCGCCCATACCCACCAGGGCGGCCACCGCCGGGGCCAGGGCCACCGTGTAGTAGGTGTGGATGACCCCGCTGCTGAAGCTGAACACGGCGCCGGTCACCACCAGCCACCCGCCCCACAGCACGAGGGCGGCGCGCCCGCGGTCGGTACGGGGTGCCCGTCCCCGGGCGACCAGGCCGGCCACCAGAGCGAGCAGGGCGGCCGGCAGCAGCCACGACGCCTGGCCGCCCATGAGGTCGTCGAACAGGCGGAAGGCCCCGGTGGGTCCGCTGAAGCCTCCGCCATTACCGGTGCCCCCGGACAGGCGCTGCAGCCCGTTGTACCCGAAGATCAGGTTGAGGATGCTGTTGTCACCCGAGCCGTCGATGAGCGGGCGGGACGAGGCAGGCCAGAGGGCGACGGTGGCCACCCACCACCCGGCGGCCACGGCGATCGACACCCCGAGGAGCGCCAGCTGCCCGATCCTGCGTCGGAGCCCGGTCGGGGCGGCGAGCAGGTAGACGCCGGCGAACGCGGGCAGGACGATGAACGCCTGGAGCATCTTGGCGAGGAAGGCGAACCCGATCAGGGCACCGGTGGCCACGATCCAACGGGTGCCGGCCCGCTCGAGCGCCCGGATGAGGGTGTAGGCCGCTGCCACCAGCAGGAGGACCATGAGCGCGTCCGGGTTGTTGAACCGGAACATGAGGGCCGCCACCGGGGTGCACGCCAGGACCGCGCCGGCCAGCAGTCCCGCCGGTGCCCCGAACCACCGCCTGACGGCGGCGTAGACGAGGCCGACGGCGGCGACGCCCTCGAGGACCTGGGGCACCAGCATGCTCCAGCTGGAGAACCCGAACAGGCGGCCCGACAGCTCCATCACCCACAGTGAGGCCGGGGACTTGTCCACCGTGATGAAGTTGGACGAGTCGATCGAGCCGAAGAAGAACGCCCTCCAGCTCTTCGTCCCCGCCTGCACGGCGGCGGCGTAGAAGCTGTTGGCGTAGCCCGACGCGCTCAGGTCCCACAGGTAGGCGCCCGCCGTCACGGCCAGCAGCAGGACCAGGGCGGGCACGGCCCATCGGGGCCCGGGCCAGCGGTCGACGTCCGTCGTCGGGTGTCGGGTGTCGACCGGCCCCGCGTCGCCGGGGCCGGTGTCGGCCGGGTCGGGGTACGACGACGGGGCCGGGGGTGGGGGCTGGAGGATCGTGGTCATGCCGTCATCGTCGGGCCCGGCGCTGTGGGCCGGCTGTGCGCAGACTGGACCGTTCCGTGGAGTCGGCGCCGGATCGCCGCGGCCCCGGCCGCACCGCCGGATGACCGCGCGGCTACCCGGCGACCGGCACCCGCAGGTTGTCCGAGTGGCGGAACGGCGGTAGGTTCCAACAGATGTCCCTGGCGGTCGGCTGACCGCCGACGCCCCGGGCGGAGGTGCCGATGACCGGACCGGAGCGCACGTGATGGCGGAGTCGGACACGGTGGACAGCCGCGGCAGCCGCCCGGGCACGGCGACGGACACGGCGGGTGTCGTCGAGGTGGCCCTGCTCGACCGGTCCGGGGTCATCGTGTCGGTCAACGACGCCTGGTCGGCGTTCGCCGAGGCCAACGGCGGCGATCCCGACCGCACGGGCGTCGGGGTGTCCTACCTCCAGGTCTGCGCCCGGGTTCCGGACGATCCGTTCGCCCGACGTGTGGCCTCGGCCGTCCGCACCGCGCTCGGGGGTGGGCTGCCCGCCCCCGTCCAGGTCGAACTGCCCTGTCATGCACCGGACGCGTCCCGGTGGTTCGACGTCCTGGTGTCGTCCCGGTTCGACGACACAGGCGCCTGCCTGGGTGCGACCGTCACGTTGTCACCCGTGGCAGCCGGACGGGGGCACGTGCCACCGCAGGTGCCCGGGGGCGACGAGGCCGTCGGTCCCGCGGTACCGGTGCACTACGCCGACCCGTCGGAGCGACTGACCGACGTCTTCGCGATGCTGGTACTGGAGCGGGCCCCGCTGGCCATCCTGGTGGTCGACGACCACGGTGCGGTCGTCCGTGCCGGCCGGGCGGCCGAGCAGCTGTTCGGCCACGGACCCGACGGCCTGACCGGCCTGCCCGTGCGGCGCCTGCTGCCCGACGTGGATCCGTTCGACCTCGGGGTGCCGGGAGCCGCCCCGACCGAGGTTCTGGCGGGCGCCACCGTGTTGACCGACGCCGTCCTGGCCGATGGTTCCGCCGAACCGGTCGAGGTCCGACTCAGCCGGCTGCCGCTCAGTCGGGGGACGGGGACGTTGCTCCTGGTGCGCCGGGCGTCACCCGACCCCGTCGGTTCCCATCCCGACCGGGTCGTCTTCCTCGGCCACGAGCTCGACGAGGTGGTGCGGTCACTCGACGAAGTGATGCGACACGTCTTCAACAGCGGGCTCACCGTGACCGGAACGGCAGCAGCCCGGCGTTCGGACCGCGCACTGGCCACCACCCTGATGGGCGTGACCGAGGACCTGGACCGCGCCGCCCGGGAGATCCGTTCGATCGGCTACCTGATCGGGCAGTACGGGCGACGCACGGCGTTCGTGCGATCGTCCGATCCGGAGGCCCCGGACGGACCTCACCGACCCGACGCACCCGAGGGCCCCGACGACTGACCGCACCTGCGCCGCAACAAGTGGTGCAGTTGGGACGTTCGGCCCTAGAAAGGTCCCGGGCCCACTCCGTACGGTGCACCCATGGACCGATCGGGAGCCGATCTGACGCAGTCGACCTGCTGGGAGCTGCTGGCCACGGCCACCGTGGGTCGGCTCGCCCTGTCCATCCATGCCATGCCGACCATCGTGCCCGTCCGCTACCTGGTGGATGACGCCGCGGTGGCCATCAGTCTGGGTCGACCCGGTCTGCCGATGGCCACGGTGCACGATGCCGTCGTGGCCTTCGCCGTCGACGACATCGACGAGGGCACGGCGACCGGCTGGATGGTGCAGATGCTGGGAGTCGCCCGGCTGGCCCCGTCCTCGTCCCCGGCAGCGGACGGCCCGTTCCCGTTCCTGGCACCGGCCCGGGCCCTGGCCCCGCTCCCGGCCCCGGACGACCCGGGACCGGCCGGCGTCGACCAGGTCGTCCGGCTCGTCCCGGGGCTGGTGACCGGGCACCGGTTCACCCTGGAGCCGTTCGCCCGGCCGGACTGACCGCCGGCCGGGGGTACCTGGTCCGGCCGGACCCGGAGCGGCGGTCGTTACGCTGTCCGGGCCGGCTGCCACGATCCGCACCCGGTGACGACGGCACACACGGGAGCCCGCAATGCACCTCGAACTCGGCATCGACACCTTCGGCGACGTGACGGTCGACGGCGACGGTCGCACGCTGTCCGAACCGGAGGTGATCCGCCACGTGGTGGCCGAGGCCGTGCTGGCCGAGTCGGTCGGCGTCGACTTCATCGGTGTGGGCGAGCACCATCGGGCCGACTTCGCGGTGTCGTCGCCCGAGATGGTGCTGGCCGCCATCGCCGGCCGCACCGAGCGGATCCGCCTCGGCTCGGCGGTGACCGTGCTCAGTTCGGACGATCCCGTCCGGGTGTTCCAGCGGTTCGCCACCCTCGACGCCCTCTCGTCGGGACGGGCCGAGGTGATCCTGGGGCGGGGCTCGTTCACCGAGTCGTTCCCCCTGTTCGGGTACGACCTGGCCCAGTACGAGGAGCTCTTCGAGGAGAAGCTCGATCTCTTCGTGCAGCTCCTGGCCGAGCGCCCGGTGACCTGGTCGGGGCGGACCCGGGCCGGCCTGGATGCCCAGCAGGTCCACCCCCGCACCGACTCGGGATCACTCACCACCTGGATCGGCGTGGGCGGCAGCCCGGAGTCGGTCATCCGGGCCGCCCGCTACGGACTCCCGCTCATGATCGCCATCATCGGCGGGGAGAGCGCCCGGTTCGCGCCGCTGGTGGAGCTCTACCACCGGGCCCTCGACAAGTTCGCACTGCCGAGGCTGCCGATCGGGGTCCACTCACCCGGCCACGTCGCCGAGACGGACGAGCAGGCCCGGGAGCAGGTGTGGCCCCACATGAAGCGCATGCGGGACCGGATCGGTGCCGAACGGGGCTGGGGCCCGATGGGCCGGGCCGAGTTCGACCAGCAGGCCGGACCCGACGGCTCGCTCTACGTGGGGTCCCCCGACACGGTGGCGTCCAAGATCGCCGCCACCGCCCGCACACTGGGGCTGTCACGATTCGACCTCAAGTACAGCGCCGGCCAGCTCCCCCACGACCTCCTGATGCGGAGCATCGAGCTGTACGGCACCGAGGTGATCCCCCGGGTGCGGGAGCTCCTGTCCGCCGATGCCGCCGCAGCGAGCGGGGTACCGGCCGGTGTCTCCCCGGCGCCGGGCACCCCTTCCTGACGCCGGGCGGACGCCCGACGGACGGGCGCCACACCTGTCGCGGGGACGGTACAGGCACGCCGGCCCGACGCCCGACGGGTCGGCCGGGAGCCCATGACCTCCCGCCCCTTCCCGGGGGAACAGCCGACGGATAAGATTGTCACCAGGGAGGATGCTGTGCGGGACTCCCTCGCGACAGGGCAGCCGGACCCGATCCGGCGCACCCGGTGCAGGCACGCTGGTGCCGGGAGGGTTGGGCGGCGTGATGGATGCCACGGGTTCGGTACATGTCTTCGGCGATCCGGGATCGCGTTCGCGGGTCGACGACCGGACCGGACGCGGATGACCCGGGTGGCATCGGACCGTCCGACCGGTTCCGACCCGGATGCCCTCCTCCGGGACCTCACCATCGCGGTGGCCACCGGGCAGAGCGTCCCCGGGATCGCCGCGGTGATCCACCGGGCACTCGGTGGGACGGTGCTCATCGCCGACGGCCAGGACCGCTCCCTGGCCCGGGCGGGCGACGCCGACGGTGCACCGGAGGCGTTGCCCGACTGGCTCCCCTCCTGTCCCGAGGACGATGCGCAGGCCTTCCGCGTCGACGACTGGTTCCTGGCCGTCGCCCGGCCCGGCCCGGAGATCCTGGGCGTGATCGGACTCCATGATCCCGAGGCCGGGGCCGGCACGGTGGAGGGTTCCGTCCTGGAGCTGGGGGCACTGATCCTCGCCACCGAGCTGTTCCGCCTGCGCAGCGTGGCCACCAACGAGATCCGCGTGTGGGGTGACCTGGCGGCGGAGCTGCTCGACAACCCGGACATCGACCGCACCCGGTCCCACATGGCGACCCTCGGGTACCCCCTCGACCGACCCCACCGGGCGCTCGTGATCGAGGCGGCCGGAACGGGGGAGCGTCCGGCCATGGCCACGGTGCGACGGGCGTTCCGCACCGCGGGCCTCGACGGCCGGCTGATCACCCGGCGGACCACCGACGTCGTGTGCCTGGTGGAGGGGACCGTCGATCCGGCGACGTTGGCGGCGTCGCTGCACGGAGAGGGAGCACCCCTGCTCCGCCTGGGGATCGGCGATGCCCACGACCCGGCCGAGCTGGGTCAGTCCGTGGGCGAGGCGGAACTCGCCCTGCGACTGTCGGGCGCCCCGGTCGTGCGCTTCGACGACCTGGGCATCGCCCGCTTCCTGTCGGCAGACGCCGATGTCACCCGCCTGAGATTCTTCGTGAACGACTGGATCGGCGCCCTCGTGGACTACGACCGGGACCACCAGTCGGAACTCGTCGTCACCCTCGGCCATTCCCTACGCGACCAGCGGTCCCAGCGGTCCGCCGCCGAGGGGCTCCACATCCATCCGAGCACGCTCAAGTACCGGCTCCGCCGCATCACCGAGCTGACCGGTCGGGACCTGCACGACCCGGACACCCGGTTCAACCTCGATCTGGCCTGCCGCATCCGAGCCACCCTGGCGTCCCAGCACCCTCCCGAGCTGCACCTCCAGGAGGAGCTGCCCCTCGACGCGTCGGAGGGAGCCGGAACCGAACCGGCGGCCCCGGCCTACGCCGGCACATCGGCGTCGGTCGAGGTGGCCATCCTCGACCGGGCCGGGGTCCTGTCGTCGGTCAACGCCGCCTGGACGGACTTCTGCCGGGACAACGGGGGCGACATCGCCCGGGCCGGGGTCGGCACGTCGTACCTCGACGTCTGTGCCGCGGCCGACGGGGACCCCTGGGCCGGTCTGGCGGCGACCCTGGTCCGGCTGGCCCTCGCCGGGGACCTACCTGCGGAGGCCCGGCTCACCGTCCCGTGCCACAGCCCCGACCTCTCCCGCTGGTTCGAGATGACGGTGTCCTCCCGGCACGACGACGATGGGGGTTGCTGCGGGGCCAGGGTCACCCTGGCCCCGTCGACCGTGCCCTGACCGCCCCGTATGTCCATTGTGGACACAGCAGGTGCAGACTTTTAGCACTGCGGGGACCATGACACTTGTCCACCGGCGTCCGTAGGTTGGAGTCATGGACCACCAGCGGAATCCCCGGTCGGCGCGCGCCTCGGACATCGGGAACCTCGGCGTGTCCGGTCCCCGTTCCGGTCGGCGGGAGGGATGAGCTCCTCGGTGGGAGGGGTGAGCCTCCCCGATCCCCCCGCATTCGGTACGGCGCCGGCCTCGCCGGTCCTGATGCGTCGGGCATCGGTGAACGTCGCCTTCTGCTCGAAGCTCCGCACGACGCTCGAGGACGGCGAGGCCGCCATCGACCTGCTCCTGCGGTCCTACGACGCCACCGTGGCCGACCACCACCTCGCCGTCTCCCAACTCGCGCTCGGCATCGCCCGGGGGCTCGGTCTCACCTCGGACGCGGCCAGGGGGATCGAACTGGCGTCCTCGATCCACGACATCGGCGTCATCGGCGTCCTGGATCCTGACAGCCGCGTCCCCTACACGGACTCCCCGGACCCGTCGCCGACGCACACACGGGCCGGAGCGTCCATCGTGGACGGAATCCGGTTCCCGTGGCCGATCGCCGTCATGATCCTCCAGCACCACGAGTGCATGGACGGGAGCGGGTACCCCGACGGCATCCGCGGTGCCTCCATCCTCGTCAGCTCACGGGTACTCGCCGTGGCCGACACCGTGGCCACCCGATCCGACGCCGTACCCTCCCTCGATGCCGCGCTCGACCTGGTCGCCGCCGGTCGCGGGTCCCGGTTCGACGCCGACGTCGTCGATGCCTGCCTGGCCCTCTTCCCCAGCGTTCCCAAGGGGATCGGGCTCCTCGCGGTCCGCGTCCGGTGAGCGGGGCCGACCGGTTCCCCCCGAGCCGACGCCCTACCTGGACGGCCCTGGCCGTAGCGGTCGTCCTGATCGGCGCCCTGACCAGCGTGCTCGGGGCGCGGGTGCTGGCCCAGCGTGACGCCGCGCAGACCGACCAGGCCGTGTCGGCCTCGTCGGAGTCCATCGCCGCGACCCTGCAGTTGGCGCTCCAGCACGAGCAGGACCTGGCCATCAGCTCGGGGAGCTTCGTGGCCGGGGCCCCCGGTGCGTCCGCCACCGCGTACCGCGCCTGGGCCACTTCGGAGCGCGCCTTCCAGCGCTATCCGGAACTGAACGCCATCGCCACCATCACCCTGGTGCCGGCCGCCGGGCTGGCGGCCTTCGCCGCCCGGGAGTCCGTGGACCCGGCCGGGGCCCTGGGGAGTACGGGCACCCTGGTGGTGTCGCCGGCGGGAGCACGCCCGTACTACTGCCTGGAGACGGGGTCGGTCACCCGGCCGGGCACGCTGGTCGGTGGGGCCGGCGTCGACTACTGCGACTCCGCCCTCGGTCCCGCACTACTGCTGGCCCGGGACTCCGGCAAGGACACCTACCTGCCCTACGGCTCGGGCGCCGACCGCGCCCTCGCCGTCGGATCCGCCATCTACCGGGGGGGCGTCGAGCCCACCACCGAGGCGGCCCGACGGGCCGCCTTCCTCGGCTGGACCGGGTCCCAGATCGCCCCGGCGGTGTTGATGAAGGCGGCGCTGGTCGGCCACCCGGCGACGGAACTCGCCTTCCGCTACGGATCGGGTCCCCTGGCGGCCGTCTTCACCGCGGGCCATGCCCCCACCGCGGCGCGTACGACGACCGTCAACCTCCACAACGGCTGGTTCGTGGCCACCACGGCGGCCGCCACCGGCAGCACCGTGCTGGCCAACCAGAACGCCCGCGCCCTCCTGCTGGGCGGGATCCTGATCAGCCTGCTCCTGGCCCTCCTGATCTACACCCTCGGTACGGGACGGTCCCGGGCGGTGCTGCTGGTGCGCAACCGCACCGAGGAGCTGCGCCACCTCGCCTACCACGACGCCCTCACCGGCCTTCCCAACCGGGTGCTCATCCTGGACCGGCTCGAGCAGATGATGCTCCGGTCGCGCCGCGAGGACGCCAAGGTGGGTGCCCTCTTCCTCGACATCGACAACTTCAAGGACGTCAACGACACCCTGGGCCACGCCTCCGGCGACCAGCTGCTGGAGCTCGTGGCCCACCGGCTCACCCAGATCCTGCGCGAGGGGGACACGGTCGGTCGCCTGGGCGGGGACGAGTTCGTGGTCCTGATCGACGGCAATTCACTCGACGACGGGCCCGCCCTGGCCGCCCAGCGGATCCTGGACGTGATGGCGCAGCCGTTCCTGCTGGACGCCACCGAGGCGCCGGTCACCGTCACCGCCAGCATCGGCATCGCCGAGGGTGTCCGGCCCGAGCCCGAGGACCTGCTGCGGGACGCGGACATCGCCCTCAACCGGGCCAAGGCGGCCGGAAAGCACCGCACGGTCATCTTCGCCCCACGGATGCAGGACGCGGTGGACGCGCACCGCACGCTCGAGCTCGACCTGCGGGGGGCACTGGCGGCCGGTCAGTTCTTCGTCCTCTACCAGCCCATCTTCGAGCTGGAGACGGGGCGGATCTCCGGTGTGGAGGCCCTGATCCGCTGGCGGCATCCCACCCGGGGCGTGGTGGGCCCGGCCGAGTTCATCCCGACGCTCGAGTCGACCGGCCTGATCGTCCCGGTGGGGCGATGGGTCCTCGACGAGGCGTGCCGCCAGGGGGCGGCCTGGCAGTCGGTCGGACACCACCTCAGCGTGTCCGTCAACCTCTCGGCCCACCAGCTGGAGGACGGGCGGCTGGTCGAGGACGTCCGCCAGTCCCTGGTGTCGTACGGGCTCGCCCCCGACCGCCTGGTGCTGGAGCTGACCGAGACCATCCTCATGCACGACGTCCCGTCCACCGTCGACCAGCTGGCCCATCTGAAGTCCACCGGCGTCCGCATCTCGATCGACGACTTCGGCACCGGGTACTCGTCCTTCGCCTACCTGCGGAAGTTCCCCATCGACATCCTGAAGATCGACCAGGCCTTCGTCGCCACCATCGCCGACACCTGGGAGTCCGCGGCCATCGTCCACACACTGGTCCAGTTGGGCAAGGTGCTGGGGCTCGAGATCGTGGCCGAGGGCATCGAGACCGAGGACCAGCGGTCACGGCTGCGGGCCGAGGAAGTCGACATGGGCCAGGGCTACCTCTTCGCCCGTCCGCTCGAGTCGTCCGTCATCGACCACTTCCTGGAGTTGATGGTCACCACCCCGACGGCGCCGGCATGACGGGACGCCGCGCCCTGGAGGACCCGACCAAGCTCCGGCGGGTGCTGGAGGCCACCCGGCTGGTGGAGGGCCCCCACGACCTGTCCGACCTCCTCCGCCACGTCATCGCCGAGGCCTGCTCGCTGACCGGCGCCCGCTACGGGGCACTGGCCGTGCTCGATGCCACCGGCGAGGGCTTCGCCCAGTTCCTCACCGTGGGGCTCACCCCCGACGAGGAGGCCCGGATCGGTCCGCTCCCGCAGGGGAAGGGTCTCCTGGGCGCGCTGGTGGCCGATCCGCAGTCGATGCTGGTCGAGCGGCTCGGCGACCACCCGGCCAGTTCGGGGTTCCCCCCCGGCCACCCGCCGATGCAGTCGCTGCTCGGCGTCCCGCTCAAGGTGGGTGACATCGTGTACGGCACCCTCTACCTGACCGACAAGGACGGAGGAATCCCGTTCGACGCCGACGACCGCGACCTGGTCGAGGCCCTGGCCCTGGCCGCCGGCATCGGGATCGAGAACGCCCGGCTCCACGCGACGCTCCTCCTGGTCACCGAACTGCAGTACGACAGCCGGCGGGACCACCTGACCGGGCTGGGCAACCGGCGCTGCTGGGACGAGCGGCTCGACGAGGAGCTCGTGCGCAGCCGGCGCAGCTTCGCTCCGCTGTCGATCGCCCTCCTCGACCTCGACGGGTTCAAGTCGGTCAACGACCGCCGGGGGCACGTGGCCGGGGACCGGGTCCTGAAGGAGTTCGCCGACTCGTGGCGCCGGATCGTGCGCGAGGGCGGCGACTTCGTGGCCCGCCTGGGCGGGGACGAGTTCGGGCTGCTGGCCCCGGGCTCGCACGCCGGAGGCGTGCGGCTCATGGCCCACCGGCACGCCCGGCTGAAGTCGGCGGGCATCCTCTACTCGATCGGTGTGGCCACGTGGGACGGCACGGAGTCGGCCGACCATCTCATGCACCGGGCCGACATGTCGATGTACCAGGCGAAGGCGCTCCGCCGTGGCGCGTGACCGGCTCACCCTCCTCGGGCGCACCGTCGGCCGACGGGTCGGGCCCACGCCCGACTCAGGGCGCGGCGTACGGTCAGCCGGCCGGTGCCCGCACCTGCACGCCGTCGGTGCCATCGCCGACCAGCAGGTCCAGGACCTCGCTGATGGCACGCTCCCGGGCGGTCGCACCGGGCATGGGGAGGTGACCCTGCACCTCGTACCTGTTCCGACGGCCCACCCGCTCCTTCACCAGGTAGCCGCTCCGGGTCAGGTCGTCGACGATGCCGTAGGCCCGCCGCTCGGTGATCCGCAGTCCCGAGGCGATGTCCCGCAGCCGGATCTCCGGATCGTGGGCGATCAGGAGCAGCGCCTGACCGTGGTTGGTGAGGAAGGACCACTGCTCCATCGATGGAAACCGCCTCTCTAATAGAGAACTATTTTGCTAGTAACAACATTCTATAGTAGAGTGGGACGTGAGGCCCCGGACGTCCGCTGAGTCGGTTATCTACTCCGGGGAACTCTCGGAGGTGGCGATGTCCAGTCCTGCAGTCCACGTAGCCCGCACAGCACACAGCCCGGCCCGGTCGGGTGGGGGCGCCAGCGCCGCACCCACGACCGCCCACCCCGCCGGACGCCCACCCAACCGCCGAGTCGGACGCCCGTTCGGCCCCCGTGCCGCGGCGATCGGCGCACTCGGTTCGGCCGCGCTGCTGGTCGGGCTCACGGTCGGCGCCCCCGTCGCATCGGCGGCCCAGCCCCCCGTCGGCCTCGGGACGGCGGCACCGTTCGCCGTCCTGGGCGGGTCGACGGTGACCAACACCGGCGCGTCCGTCATCTCCGGTGACGTCGGGGTCTACCCGGGGAGCGCCATCGTCGGGTTCCCACCCGGACTCGTCAACAACGGCACGATCCACGCCGCCGACGCAGTAGCACTCCAGGCACAGTCCGACGTGACCACGGCCTACAACGACGCCGCCGGGCGCACCCCGGTCGTCACCGAGTCGAGTGACCTCGGCGGCCAGACCCTGGCCCCGGGTGTGTACCAGGAAGCTTCGGCGATGGGCCTGACCGGGACGGTGACCCTCAACGCGGCGGGGGACCCGAGCGCGGTCTTCATCTTCCAGGCCGGCTCGACCCTCATCACCGGCTCGAGCAGCTCGGTCAGCCTCACCGGCGGGGCCCAGGCCTGCAACGTGTTCTGGCAGGTCGGGAGTTCGGCCACCCTGGGCACGACGACGTCCTTCGTCGGGACGATCCTCGCTCTCACCTCGGCCACGCTGGACACCGGGGCCACCCTGCAGGGTCGGGTGTTCGCCCGCAACGGCGCGGTGACCCTCGACGACAACGTCATCACCCAACCGGGATGCGCCACCACGACGTCGTCTACCACCACCTCCGCACCCGGTGGCGCCGCCACGACCACCGGGGGCACGGGGAGCACCGGTTCCGTGGCGGGAACCGCCGCGTCGGCCACCGGCACGGGCGCGGCAGCCACCGGCACCAGCACCGGCACCAGCAGCGGGACGGGGACCGGGACATCGGGCACGACGTCAGCCGCCGTGGTCCCGGCGGGCTCGCCGGGGACCGGCTTCGGTGGGGCGGCCCATCGGGACGTGTCCGTGCCTCTGATCATCGCCGGGGGGGTGCTGCTGGCCGGAGGCTCGGCCACCGCCCTGGCGGCACGGCGCCGCCGCACCGCCGCCCTGGCCACCGCCGCGGATCCTCCGTCGCCTGGTAGCTGACGATGGACGCGGGCCGTCCAGGTCGTTCCCGGCGATGGCTGTGGTCGGTCATCACCGTGGTGATCCTGGCCGGCGCCGTGCTCGTGGCGGTCGGCCTCGATGGAGGGGGGTCGTCGCTCCCGCCGCCGGTGGTATCCCACCCGACCACCACCGGTGCCCCGTCCGGCCCGTCACCGGCGTCGACCTCGGTGCTCCTGGTGTCGTCATCGTCGCCACCGACCCGGCTGGTCGTCCCCCGGCTGGGGCTGTCGGTGGCCCTCGGAACGCTGGGGCTGCAGGAGGACGGCACCGTCGAGGTGCCGAGCACCCCGCAGCAGGCCGGCTGGTTCCGCCTGGGCCCGACTCCCGGAACGATGGGCTCGGCGGTCATCCTCGGACACGTCGACTCGTGGCGCGGTCCGGGGGTGTTCTTCACCCTCCGGACACTGGTCCCCGGCGACCAGCTGGACGTCTCGTTGGCCGATGGCGTCGTCGCCCAGTTCTCGGTGACCTCGGTGGTGACCTATCTCAAGGAGGCGTTCCCGGCCCAACTGGTCTACGCCTCGCACGGGGTGAGCGCGCTCCAGCTGGTCACGTGCGGTGGAGCGTTCGACTCCGCCACCGGGTCCTACCTGTCCAACGTGGTCGTCTACTCCACGCTCGTGGGCACCTCCCCGGCATCGGCGTCCACCCGGGTGATCATCCACCCCTGACTCCCCACCCGGTGATCCGGCGTCCGGGGTGACGGACGGCCGGGCCGGCCGGTGACGGACCCCCGGGGGCGCTGGTCGGCGCCGGTCATCCGGCGGGATCGCGCTCCCGCTCGAGGACGGCGGCCGACGCCAGGATGTTGTGGGCCACGAACGATCGCTCCCTGGCGGCACGGGCATCCAGCAGCTCGGCCTTGAGGGCGTGGGCCTCGTCGAGCTGCCCGTCTCCATGGAAGAGGACGAAGTCGACCAGGTGCAGCGCCCGTTGCAGGTCGTCGGTGTCCTCCGACGCGGCCAGGACGCGCGCCCGGTCGACCAGGGGCCCGGTGCCACCGGTCAGCCCCACCACCTCGTGGGCGATGTCGGCCCGGGTGCTCGGGAAGAGCATCGACGGATTGCCGTCGTACCACCCCATGTACCGGCGCATCACGTCGCGCACGGCGAAGGCCGTGCATCCGTAGAGGGGCTGGAGGTAGGAGCTGGTGGCCAGGTCGTCGGGCAGCGCCACCTCGTCCAGGATCTGCTCCTGCCACTGGCCCTCGTTGAGCCGGCGGACCACTTCGCCGTCCAGGTACCGGAGCGCCCGGGCCGTCACCAGCAGCATCTCCTCACCGTGCTCGGTGAAGACCCCGCCGTGCCCGGACACGATGGCCGCCGGTTCGAGGGCGGCCATCTCCTCCAGGGCCTCGGCCCACTCCAGGACGTAGCGCTGCACCCGGAACGGGGTGCCGGCATTGGGCAGCGACGACACGATGAAGTCACCGCCGACGATCACCCGGGGACCCGGGACCCAGACCCAGGTGTGGTCGTCCGTCTCGCCGAGGCCGTGACGGCACTCGAGGACCTGGCCGCCCAGTCCGTCGAGCACGAGGCGGTCCTCGTAGGCGATGGTCGGCGGGCAGTAGACCGCGGTCCGCACCACGTCGCCCCCGTGACGGTCCCACAGGGCGAACTGCGTGTCGAACGTACCGGCCAGGTGACCGGCGGTCTTGGCGTAGCGCTCGAACCGCTTGGCCACGTTGACGTGCCCGACGATGTCCGGCGTGTCGTGACCACGGGCGGCCGCGTCCTCGAGGAGGGCCGGTGTGCCGAAGGCGTGGTCGTAGTGGCCATGGGTGTAGATGACGTACCGCACCGGCAGTTCGGTGAGGCGGCGCAGCTCCGCCACCACCCGGGGGCCGTTGGCGAAGAGCCCGGGGTCGACCACGGCCACGGCCTCGGACCCCACGATGATGGTGGTGTTGCCGAACCCGGCGAGGAAGTGGACCCCGGGGGCGATCTCCTTCGCCTCGCGGGGGGTCCTCGACTCACCGAGCGCCTCGGGCCCGGCGGTCTGGATGGGGTCAGGGGTGGTGCTCATGGATCGACCTACCTGTACTCGATGGTTACAGAACCTTACGCCGGGACCAGCCCGGACATACGTCGGCACGAGGCCGGTCGGCGTGCCGAGGTCCACGACCACGGTGGAGCCGGGCCGGGCCCGTGACGCGCCGCACCCCCGCGTCCGCTCGGGGCGGAGGCACGGGGGTGCGGGCCGGGGGGTGCGGGCCGTGGGGTGCGGGTCGGCGAAGGCCGGCGAAGGCCGGCAGGGGGCGATCAGGCAGCCGCCGAGGTCGGCGCGGAACCAGTCGGTGCCGAGCCGGTGGGCGGGGTGCCGCTGGGAGCCGTGCCACCGGGAGACGTGCCACCGGGAGACGTGCCGCCGGCCGGGCCGGCGCCGAAGCCCGAGATGGTGGTGATCACGCCGAAGTTCGAATTGAGCTCCACGGTGGCGTCGGTCCCGTCGGCCTTCTTCAGGTGCACCTCGTACGGGTAGCCACCGGACGAGTTGGTCTCGGCCCGGATGATGGTGGCACCGGGCACGGCCGCAGTGGCCGCCGCCGTGGCCTGCGTCAGCTGCGTGCCGGTGAGCAGTGTCTCACCTGGACCGTGGGTCAGGGTCGCCGGGTCGGGTGCGCCGGCCGGTGGCGTCGTGGCCGAGCCGGACGCCGGAGCGCCGGCCGCAGCCGTGCCGGTGGACGATGCGGCCGGCGTAGTGGTCGTGCTGGTGGCGGCGGACGCCACGCCTGCGGCGCCGAGACCGGCGCCGGCCACGACGGCGCCGCTGACCAGAACCCGACGCAGTCGATTTCCTGTGGTGGACATGGGGTGCTCCTCTGATTCGTGCATCCGGGTCGTTCCCGGGACACCACCACCTTCGGTGACCGGGATCACGGTCGACTGCATCTCCGATAGGTGTCACCTGTGGATCTTGAGGGCCGGATCACGGGGGTACCTGTCGGTGCCACCACCCGTCCGACCGGTGCCGACCGGGCCCACCGGCCCGACCTCGATCACGTGCGTGAGCATGACGACGTCCCCATCCGATCGGAATCCGACGGGAGGGGGACGTCATCGGTTGGGCGAGGCGGCGGTCCAAGGCCCATGGTGCGGCTCAGGTGGTGGTCGCTGTGGTCTGCTGAGTGATCTCGTTGGTCACGCCGGTGTGGGTGTCGGTCAGCGCCGGGGTGATCTGGTTCACCAGCGCGCCCGTGGATCCCGGCAGGTTGCGCAGAAAGGTGGTCTGGTCGGTTCCCGTGCACCGGACCCCGGACAAGGGGACCGACCGGGTGTTCGCCCGGCCCGGGTGAGGATCAGCCGTCATCGAACCAGCGTCCCGTTCTCATCCAGTACCCGACGAGGAGGACACAGGTCGTGCTGGCGGCAATCGTCAGGAGCAGGAGGCAGAGGCGTGCGGCCCCAGAGGTCTGGAAGGTCAGCACACTGGCGACGACGGCAATGATGACCAGTCCGCACATCGACGCACCACGCAGCGAACCCATGCGGTGCCAGTGGACCCTCACTGACCGCTCCTCATGCCGTCCGTCGGCACCGGGAAGGACGTACTCGAGGAGTGCACCGCGCAGGACGACACCCCCCACCCACGGCGCGACGGCTCGACCGGTTCAATCGGGTCAGCACGGTTTACCGGGTCCGACGAAGGCGTACTGCAGTCCTCCCCATAGCGACACGCCCAGGACCATCGATGCCCCGAGATAGGCCTCGACACCCACTGCTGCCAGGAAGGCCGCCAGGGTGGCCTCGATGAGCTGGGTCACGAAGCCGGCCAAGATCCCACAGATCCCACCGGTCGCCGCCGCGCACAGCGCGCCGGCGATGATCGTCGTCACACCTGCTGCCGCGTCGATGGCACCGCCGAAGGCGGCGATCGCGCTCAGCGTGTTGTTGTTCAGTACGAGAACGCACTGCGGGTCCAGGTCGAACGAGCCCATGGAGCAGCCCGACTGGGGCGGATTGCCACAGCCGGCCTGACCGGTGAGGTCATTGGAGTTCAGTGGGTCTCCGCTGACGTATACGTACGGGTTCGCACAGCCGCCCTCGATCGGATCCACGCTGAGGAACCGCCCTTCAGCCGGGTTGTACAGCCGGGCGCCGAGGAGAACCACCGGGTCGGTAGGGGTGGTGTCGGTGACCTTTCCTGCAGCTCCGAACGCCCCCAGCGTCGACGAGGTATTGCCTGAGTTGGCAAGTGCGCTGGTGGAGCCGATGGTCGGCGCTCCATAGGGCGTGTACGTCGCCAGGTTGCTGGGCGTACCGGCCGGCGACGTGGTCATCATGAAATTCCCATGGGCATCGGGCAATGACCAGGTGTCCAATGAGCCCGAGCTCGCCACCGTGGTCAGCACCACTCCACCGAGCAGCGGTACGTAGCCCGAGACGGCGGCCTTGGTGCTGCTGATCGTGCCGCACGGGTTGGCGGACAGTCCACAGTACGCGAAGTACACGGACTTCGTGCCGACTGTCTTCTTGATGAGGCGGTCCAGTGCGTCGAACGTATAGGTGTCCGTTCCGGATGCCGACTTCACCTTCGCGACCCGCCCGGAGGAGTCCCATGTGGTGGTGTTCAGGCCGTCGGCCGTCTGGTTCCCCTGGGTGTCGTAGGTGAACGTGCTGTCCGTGGTCGTCGTCCCCGTCCCGAAATTGGTGGTGGTGGTTCCCGTCAGCTGATCGGACGTGTTGTAGCAGGACGCCACTTTGGTGAGCGACCCTCCGGTTGGCAGAACGGCCATGAGTGTGACATTGGTGTCCAGGCCCTGATTCGGGTCGGCACAGTTGTCCGCCGGAAGATTGGAGTTGTAGAGGTACTCGACCTGCTCGCCGGGGAGATACGCATTGGTCAGCCGCCCGGCATTGTCATAGGTGAACGAGCCCCCACCCGCGGGGGTGGCCGACGTGGTCGCGGTGAACCCGTCGCTCAGCTCCCGACCGGCCAGGGTGAACTGCACGGCCTCCGAAGCGATGGGAGCAGAGGTCGACGTGTTGGTGTAGTTCACCCCGGATTCCGACCCGTAAGAGTTGTAGGTGTAGGACGCGGTGACGCCGTTCCCCAGATTCACGGTCATCAGCCGGCCGGCATCGACCCCCGCCGTTGGACCGAAGTAGGTCGCGGTGGCCGCCGGCAGGGCCGCCGGAGCGACCCTGATCGGCTGCCCGGTGTTGGGGTCGTAACTGGTGGTGATGGTCCCGTCGACCGTGCTGGACGTCTGCACCAGCTGACCGGCCTGGTCGTACGAAGTTGTCGTGGTCTGGCTCGAGGCGTCGGTGTACGAGATCACCCGGCCCTCGAGGTCGACCGTCGAAGTGATGGTCCCGCTCGGATCGCTCACCGAGTTCACCAGAGGATTCCCACCGACGGCATACGTGTAGGTGACGGTGCGTCCGGCCTTCGTGCCCAGGGCGGGCCAGACCAGGGCGGTCAGGCGTCCGGACCCGTCATAGGACGAGCACTTCCAGGGAGCACTGGCGATCGACTTGACGTCGCTCACCCGCACGCCCACCTGTTGCCCTGCAGCGTTGTAGACGAACTGTTGGGTACGCGCGAGGAGTGCTTGCGCCGAAGTGGTACCGGGGGCCGGATCCGTTTGCTGTTCGAGCTGCCCCCCCTGGGGTGTGGTGGCGGTCACACCGCACACCGCGGCAACGGGGCCCTGCCCCCCCGAGTAGTAGGAGTACGTCGTCGCACCGCCTGCGGGCAGAACGGTGGCGGTCTTGCGGAAGAACGCCGCTGGACCGGGGTGCTCGTACGTGGTGGTCGAGGTGAGCGACAGGCCGGCGGCATCGCCCAGGGTGGCCGGCATCCCGTCCGCAGCGACGGTCGCGGTCGACGGATCCTTCACCGTCTGGGTGGCGAGACCATCGATCGGGTCGATCCCGCCGGTCGCGTCGGCATAGCGGGTGATGGTCACGTCGCCGTCAGCGTCGACGGACGACGTCTTCAGCCCGTAGCCAGGGTCGACGGCGCTGTAGGGGACCACTGTCGAGGATCCGCCGGGCGGCGGCTGGTAGGACACGCTGAACCCGTTGCTCTGCGTGCCCGTCGGGTGTACGACCGGCACGTACTCGACAGCGAGCTGCTGCCAGCCCGGCGTCGTCACGGGGACCGTCGCCGTCACCGTGGAGCCCCACGCGCCGTTACCGGTGGCTTGGCCCAGAGGTGCCCCGTTCAGGAAGACCGCGAGTACGGACTGCGACGCGAGTTGGAACGTCCACGTTCCGGTGCTCGGCAGGTCGATCAGGCCGGTCATCTGCAGCGACCAGGCGCCATTGGCGTTGGCGCAGGCCGGAGCGGCTGTTCCCCAGACGTGCGAGAGGCCGGTGTCTCCCGTCAGTCCGGTGGTCTCCTGACACGGTGGGCCACTCGACGTGGTGTTCGACCAGATCGACGTGTTCGGACCGGTGATCCCCTCGTCGTACCCGTTGCGGGTGTGCGGGACGGCACTCACCCCGCATGAGGACAGATTGGTCAACGGGAGATAGGGCGCTGTCGTCGCGAAGCACGCGGCAGGGGCGGGGCCGTACTTGTCGACCACCTCGCCTCCGGCGTTGTAGGTGCTGGTGGTCTGCATCCCATCGGTTCCGACCGTCACCACCGGCTGTTCAGCCGCGTTCCAGATCACCGACTTCGTGGCTCCCGTCGGATCGGTCTCGGCGGTGATCTCGCCGTCCGCGTTGTACACCGCCTTGTTCTCGAATCCCGCAGACGGGGCGAAGCCCGCCAGGGACACCGTCGTCGTGGACGGGGTGGGCGTGCAGGAGCCGGACGCCGGGGAATCGGCGTAGCAGTAGCTGCGCGACGGCTGGAGGGCACCCACGGTCGGTGCGGGCTGGGTCACCGTCGCCACCTGTGCGCAGCTCGGCACGAAGCTCGCCGCGCACGAGGACGCGCTCACCATGTAGCCCACTGTCGTGTCACAGGTCGGCGTGCCGGAAGCGGTCGAAGGGCAGTCCGAACGCTGACCGGCCTGGATCGCCGCGAACCCCAGCGGATCCTGGAGGGACACCAGTCGACCGGCACTGTCGTAGGCGAATCGCGACACGCCCCCCGGATTGGCGACCTCGCCCAGCTCCCCTTGCGGGTTGTAGGCAAACGTCGACTGCGTCCCGTCCCAGTAAGAGATGGCGCAGAGCATGTCCACCGGCGCATTGAGCGCCACGCCCGTCGATCCGGACGTGGGACAGGTTCCGTTGCCGTTGTAGTTCAGCGTGATCGCACGCCCCGATACCGGATCCGTGATCGCCGTGAGCTGCAGGGGTACCCCCGAGTAGGTATAGGTCAGGTCTGCCGGCGTCGAGCCGGAATTGCCGCCCGCATCCCGTGCCGTGGTGATCGATGAGACCAGGCCGTTGGACGTGAACGCATACACGTCTCCGGAACGGGTCACCAGACGGAGGGTCCCGTCAGGGTTCCGGGTGAGCAGGTCGGTGTCACCGGCGGGGGGCTGGAACACCTCCGCCTGTCCGGTTCCGGTCCCCGCGAAGTCCGCGGTCGAGCCGCCCGAGGAGGTCAGCACCACCTGGCTGCCGTCGTCGATCAGTCCCGTCCACGCCGAGTTGAACGATTCGGCGGACAGCGACCAGCCGGCCGGCAGCGACGACGGGGTGCTGGACAACCAGCTGGACGGCACGACGAACGGACTCGGATTGGGGGCCGACGGGGTCTTGTTCTGGATCCATAGAACCGTCGGCACGGCAGGCCCCTCGGGTACCCAGGTCTCCACGGTGATCGCATGGGGCCCTGCCGCCAGCTTGCTCAGCACCGAACCGAACACCGGGCTCGCCGCGGATGCCCCGGCGGTCCACGAATCGACGGACGCATTCGACGCACCGCACGTGGTCGACTGGTCGATGCACACGAGCATCCCCCCACCGGCCTGGACGCCGAACTGCCAGCTGCCGGCCGACACGGTGGGCGAGCCCGGAGGTACGAAGATCGTGCCCGTCCAGTGGACCAAGAACCCTGTCGCACCCGTGAGTGGCAGGCTGCCGATCGACGGCAGGCCCCACTTGAAATCGATCATCGGGTCGACCTTCTGCCCGATGAGGGTGTCGGCACCGGAGAACGAGTGGTCGCCGGTGTCCACGTAGTACTTGGCGTCGAGCCCGTAGAGATCGGCGTCGAGCGAGTTGTAGTTCAGCGAGACCCCCGCCGACCCCGACACCGTCTGCAATGCATGGGTACCGGCCGTGAGTGCCAGATCCCCGGTCACCAGGTTCACCGTTTCGGAGGCGGCGGACAGGCCGGGTGACGGCGAGCCCTGCGCAGGACTAGACGTGCCCGACGGCGTCGAGCCCACCGTATCCGTCGGAGAGGGTCCTCCCCCGCCCTTCCGCAGGTCGACGGTGAAGTGGGTGATGGTGGTGGCCGGCAATGGGGTGAGTGTCAGAGCGGAATCATCTGTCTGTACGGCCACGTAGTAGGTCTCGCCGTCGCGAAGCGCACCTTGGGGGATTGCCCAGTTCGTGATGTTTGAAGGGTTATTTGGGTCGTAGAGCCAGCTTGAATCAGCGACCGTTTCCCCTCCACCAGGAGCAGTCATGACCTTGAAATCGTATGCCGTCGGGTAGCAATTGGCGTACAGCGGTGTACCCGGGGTCAGAATGGACACCGCCGAAAGTGCCGGAGTGGTGGTGGCAATGGTCGCCCCGTCCGGGGGACTCGTCAGCGACGACGGTGGCGAGTCGGACGCCGGTGGCCACGGGCACGATGTCGCGGCCAGGGCGGCGGAGTGGAGCGCGCCGCCACGTTCGGCCGCTTGGAGGGCACTGCTGGATCCGTAGGCGCCGGTGGGTACCGAGACCTGTCGATTGACCAGGGAGTTCGAGGCCAGTAGGCCCATCATCGGTTGATCCGCAGTTGCCGCGGCCGCGCGGGCTCCGGGCCCTGCGGCGTATGCGCCGGGTGACTCCACGGAGAGCGCCCCGGCGATCAACAGCACGGTGAGGCACAGCGAGGGAAGAACCTTGGACAGACGCATGGCGGCCCCGTTTCGTGATCTCTGTTCCCCCGTGCACTACCGATCGGCATGCACATGACTCTCGACTTCGCTGCCACATCCACCAAGCTATTTGTATGGACCGTTCGGCACCTCACTCACACATAGAGATTCAGCGGCCCATCGATTTTGCTTGGTTATTTACTTTATGACTCAGGCGAATGGTAACGATACGGTGCCCAACTGTCAATGGTCACGATCGATTCATCAGCTATCCGGTTCGGCTGTTTCTGGATCCGCGGTATACCTTTGTCCGGCCGTCGGGATCTCCGGTTACCGAACCAGGGGGCGGCTCGATCTGGCGAGCTTCCTGGACGCAGTGGCAGGCGACGGCGAACCCGATCCTGCATCACCAGGACGCGGGCGACCGGCGCCGACGACGCGACTGACGTGCACGACCGGCGTGACGGGCCCACCGCCGATGGCTGACGTGATTCGCATCGCCGCGAGGAGGAGCCGAGGCGCAGCAGCTGGAGGTCCCCACCACCGGTCGTCGCCCAGCCTGCCGTATGACGGGCGATCCACTCCGGCCCTGTCCGGCGCAGTCTTCGGGGAGTCGGGAATGCGCTCCGAAATGCACTTGCTTGGCGCGCTCGGCAGTGGTGCGCTCGGCAGTGTCCTGGTCCAACACATAGGAAACGGGTGTCTCGCGACATAGGAAACTCCGGTCCGTTGAGGATCGGGCATGTCGAGAACCCGGTTGATCATCACCGCCGTCATCGTGGAGGGCCG
>Ga0302283_1000283_pt1 | contig 40495 bp, 35 predicted proteins | sample III_Fen_E1_4_FD_198770 | JGI IMG/M metagenome (GOLD analysis project Ga0302283, IMG submission 198770) | Peat permafrost microbial communities from Stordalen Mire near Abisko, Sweden - III_Fen_E1_4 | ecosystem: Environmental > Terrestrial > Soil > Wetlands > Permafrost | place: Sweden: Abisko... | reverse complement strand
CACCGGCGCGGCGGCCAACACAGCCGAGGTGGAGTCGAGTTCGCGCAACTGGCCGGAGATGTATTCCTTCAGCTTCGAGCGGTACTCGCGCTCGAAGCTGCGCAGCTCGTCGATGCGACCCTCGAGGACGGTGCGCTCCTGGTCGAGCGCCGAGATCTGGCTGCGGCTCTGGGCCTGCGCCTCTTCGAGGGCGCGGGCGGCGTTGGCCTGGCCCTCTTCAAGAAGACGAGCGGCGGTCGCCTGGCTCTCGTCGATCAGGCGAGCGGCAGCGGTCTGGGCCTCTTCCGTGACGCGGGCGGCCGTCGTCTGGGCCTCCTCAGTCACACGGGCGGCCGTGGCCTGCCCTTCGGCGATCAGCGCGTCGCGCTTCTCGACGCCCTCTCGCACGTGCTCTTCGTGAAGACGTCGCGCAAGCTGCAGCAGGTTGTTGGTGTTGCTCGGGTCGAGGGTCGGCTCCACTGCTCCACCGGCGAATGCCACCGGTGCGGGAGCGGGTGCGGACACCGCGAGTGGCTGCTCGAACGCTGCCGGAGCCGGCTGGGATGCGCTGCGCTGAAGTTCGCTGATGCGCGAGTCGCTGGCGATGAGACGCTGGCGCAGTTCCTCGTTCTCCTGGTTGAGGCGCCGAAGCTCGACGACGACCTCATCGAGAAAGTCATCGACTTCGTCCTGGTCGTAGCCTTCACGGAACTTGGTCGGTTGGAACCGCTTGTTGACAACATCTTCCGGAGTCAAAGCCATCGCCGTCACCTCAATAACTTTCTTTCATTCGGCGTGACCTGCATTTTTGTTCAAAGACAGGTGCACGGAGCGCGATCAATCTGGCGACATCGGAACGCCTTCGCACTGCTGCGAGTCGCTAACGTTAGTCACATTAGCCACGGGTGCGTACTTCAGTCGCACCCCAAGAGTACCGCTTTGTCGTTCCAGCGCTAGGCCTGCACCAGATTTGGGGTCAGTTCTGGAAGAAAGACGCCTCGAGGTCGCCTTCGACAGCTGCGGGGTCGCCACTGACGGCGACATGCGCGGGCGATAGGAGAAAAACCTTGTTGGTGACGCGCTCGATTTTTCCGTAGAGGCCCTGGGACAGTCCGCTCGCGAAGTCGATGAGCCGCTTGGCGTCCGGCTCTGACATCTGGGACAGGTTGATGATGACCGGGATGCCCTCACGGAAGTTCTCGGCGATGACCTGGGCGTCTTTGTAGGCACGCGGGTGCACGGTCAGAATTTCGTTCATGTCGCTTGGACCTGCTCCCTTTGCTGCCGGTCGGCGCAACGGCGTGACCTGTGCTCGAGCCTGCGACTGTTGCGCGTGCTGCACCGGAGCCACCGGCGCGACAGGGGCCTCATCCTCGTAGTCGAATTCCTCGTCGGCAAGACCAAGGTAGACCATGGTTTTGCGAAGTGGATTTGCCAATGTGTGCCTCCCGGACAGGATGTGTAACGTGCGTCACTGTTCGCAAGATTAACCGGCTGCCGGTCGATTACCGGTGATTGCCGTGCCGATCCGCAGGTGTGTCGCGCCTTCGAGAATCGCCTCGCGGAAGTCGCCCGACATTCCCATCGAGAGAGCGTCGGCTGTCGGCGCAAGTCCGCGAAGGCGCTCGGATGCCTCCCGCACCCGCGCAAACGCGGACCGCGGCTCTTCACCGAGGGGTGCGACTGCCATGACGCCGCGGAGCAGCATGCTGGGCGCCGCGAGCACCCGCTCGGCAAGTGCCAACAGGTTGCCTGGGGCCACTCCCCCGCGGGCGGGATCGTCCGTGAGGTTCAGTTGGAGGAAGACCTCGACGGGAATACCCGCCGACTCGATTGCCGATGCCAGCGATTCGCGGTCCACCGAGTGAATGGTGCCGGCGTATTCGAGTACCGCACGCACCTTGTTGCTCTGCAGCTGGCCGATGAAGTGCCACTCGAGGCCAAGGTCACGCAATTCAGCCGCTTTGGGCGCAGCATCCTGGTGCCGGTTCTCGCCGATGTCGCGCACGCCCAACAGCGCGAGCTCTCGCACCAGCGATGCGGGATGGAACTTGGTGACGACGATGGTCGTGATTGCGCCCGCATCCCGGCTGGCCTCCCGTGCCGCATCGTCTACGCGCGCCCGAACGCTCGCCAAACGCTCTTCGAGCGATGCCTCGGCCTCGGTCACAAGGGACTACTTGAGGAAGTCGGGCACGTCCAGGTCGTCGCCGTCGTCATCGAACGCGTGGTCGACGGGGGCGGTGACCGGATGCTCGGACTCGCCCCAGGTCGGGGCTTCGGTCGTCGCGTGCTCTTGTGCGGCGAGAGCCGGACCGCCGGCGAAACTGCTGCGGCGCGTGTCTTTGCTCTTGAGCACGGGCTCACCACCGTCAAAGCCCGCAGCGATGACGGTGACACGAACCTCGTCGCCGAGGGTGTCGTCGATGACCGCCCCGAAGATGATGTTGGCCTCAGCATGCACGGCCTCCTGGATGAGGCGGGCCGCGTCGTTGATCTCGAAGATTCCGAGGTTCGAGCCGCCCTGGATCGAGATCAGCACGCCGTGGGCCCCGTCGATGCTGGCCTCGAGGAGAGGAGAGGCGACGGCGAGCTCGGCCGCCTTGATGGCCCGGTCCGCGCCGCGGGCCGAGCCGATGCCCATGAGCGCCGAGCCGGCACCCTGCATGACCGACTTCACGTCGGCGAAGTCGAGGTTGATGAGCCCAGGGGTGGTGATCAGGTCGGTGATTCCCTGCACGCCGGAGAGCAGTACCTGGTCGGCGGTGGCGAACGCTTCGAGCATGCTCATTCCCCGGTCGCTGATTTCGAGCAGCCGGTCGTTCGGGACGACGATGAGGGTGTCGACCTCGTTCTTGAGCGACGAGATCCCGGTCTCGGCCTGCGCGCTGCGGCGCTTGCCTTCGAACTCGAACGGCCGGGTCACGACACCGATGGTGAGCGCACCGATCGATTTCGCGATCCTGGCGACGACGGGCGCGCCGCCGGTTCCGGTTCCGCCGCCCTCGCCTGCAGTTACGAACACCATGTCAGCGCCCGCGAGGGCCTCTTCGATCTCTTCGGCATGGTCTTCTGCCGCCCGGCGTCCGACCTCCGGGTCCGCCCCCGCGCCGAGGCCGCGCGTGATCTCGCGTCCGACGTCGAGCTTGACGTCTGCGTCGCTCATCAGGAGCGCCTGCGCGTCGGTGTTGATGGCAATGAATTCAACACCGCGGAGTCCGAGTTCGATCATGCGGTTCACGGCGTTGACTCCGCCACCGCCGATGCCGACCACCTTGATGACGGCTAGGTAGTTCTGGTTCGATGTCACTTCGTCCGGCCTCCGCTGGCGGTTCTTTCGTGCTCTGGGCATCCGGGCGCACCATAGAACCTTCAACTTCTACCTGAAGATTAAAGTTATGCCCGGTATGTATTTCCTGCCTTGAAGGTAGGTCGTCGGATGCCCAGTGTGCAGAAGGCGCTCCGCGTGTCTCGCAGATGCACAGGGGCGAATGTCCCTGGCCGATGGCAGCGAGACCCGTCAGGGCTTGTGGGTCAGCGTCGGGGTTGGGGTCGGTGTCGGCGTGGCGGTGGACTGGAGCGGACCACAGGCGAGCGCGAGCGGGGCTGTGACGTTCAGCACGGTCTGGCTGGCGCAGGTCGAATTCTTGAGGAGGGCAGCAAGCGCCGCCGCCTTGAGATCGGACTGTGCGGCGCTTCCCCAGATGATAATGTGACTGCCCTGCGTGAGGGTCAGGCTGACATTGTCGACAGTCGTCGCCGAGATGGATGCGACCTCTGCCAGCACCGACGGCGGCATCGCGAGCAGCACCCGGACGGCTGCGGCGAAGCCCGCACTGTCCACGCCCGCCTTTCCGATCTCGATCACCGGAAGCCCGGACGGGGTTCCCGACGTCGCCAGCACCACTCCCGCCGGGTCGACCTGCTCATAGGTGGAACCCACCCGCAGCACACCGATCGCTTTGCGCTCGATGATTCGCACGACCAGAGTGTTGGGCGGCACGACCTCCGTCGTGTAGCTGCGGATCAGGATGATCGACGACAGCTCCGAGCGGATCCTGTCGTCATTGAGCAACGCAAGCGGAGTACCCAGCTGGGGTTCAAGCGCCCGCTGTACCGAAGCGGCCGGTACAGCGCTGTTGCCCTCGACCTCGATGGTGCGAAGCGCGAGAATCGGGGAAAACACGGCGACACCGAGCACGGCGAGAAGCACGACGACGATGCTGAGTACAACAGCGACCGTGAGCCTGCGACGACGACTGCCGCGGGTGAACCGACGAGCTTCGGCGCGGGCTTCGCGAGCGGCAGATTTGTGCACGGAGGGCGTCGCACTCTCGCCACGGAGCGTGGCACTCTCGCGACGAAGCGGCACGACCTTCGCAGGCGGTGCCGTCTGGGTGGGCTCGACGCGCGGAGATTTCGGACCGACGCTCCGGGCTTTCGGCGCAGCGGAGCGTGCCGGCCGGCCGGCTTTTGGCGCGCCGGGTGGAGTGGGCGGGTCGAAACCCTCAGGTCGTTTCACGCCGGCGGCTGTGCCAGTGACGCGAGAATCTGAGGGACAATCCGGTAGACGTCGCCGCAGCTCAGGGTCATGATGATATCGCCCTCGACCGCCAGTTCTGCGGCGCGATCCGCCGCCTGCTGCCAGTCCGGCAGGTAGTCGACACGCGTCACATCCACAAACCGGTCTGACACGAGCTTGCCCGTCACGCCGGGAATGGGGTCCTCCCGCGCACCGAATACATCGAGGACGATGGTTTGGTCGGCAAGATTTTCGTACACGTGCGCGAATTCGCCGGCCATCAGCTTTGTGCGCGAGTAGAGATGCGGCTGGTGTACCGCGATGATCCGCCCGGTACCCACAACGCTGCGGGCCGCACTCAGGGCCGCAGCGACCTCGGTGGGATGGTGGGCATAGTCGTCGTAGACACTCACTCCTCGAACGACGCCATGGAGCTCGAACCGGCGCTCGGTCCCCGCAAATCGCGCAATGCCCGCGAGGCTGGCCTGGGGATCGAATCCGAGCCCGACGAGGACCGCAAACGCTCCCGCCGCGTTGATCGCGTTGTGCCGGCCGGGCACCGACAACGTCGCCGAGTATTCCGTGCCATGCCAGCTGAGCGAGAACGATACCGGCCCAGAGGACCCGATCGAATGCACTCGTACGTCTGCGCCCGGCGCCTCGCCGAAGGTGAGCACGCGCTTGTGCTCGAGCGCAGCCAGGACTCGCTGTGCGCCGGGGTCGTCGCTGGAGACGACAACCAGCTCGGACGCCGCACTGGCGAAGGATACGAATGCGGCATCAAACGCTTCGTGGGAGCCGTAGTGATCGAGGTGGTCGGCATCCACGTTGGTGATCAGCGCAACGGCCGTGTCGTAGAGCAGGAAGGAGCCGTCGGATTCGTCGGCCTCGACGACGAAAATGTCACCGGTCCCCCAGGCGGAGTTGACGTCGAGCGATTCGATGATCCCGCCGTTGACGAAGCTCGGGTCGGCGCCGAGGGCCAACAGTGCTGTGACGATCATGCCGGTTGAGGTGGTCTTGCCGTGGGCGCCGGCGACGGCGACGAGCCGCTGCCTGTTGATGAGCCAGGCGAGGGCCTGCGAGCGATGCAAAACCGGAATGCCCCTCGCGACCGCGGCAAGATATTCGGGGTTGTCCGGCCAAAGCGCACCCGTGTACACAAGGGTATCCGCCTCGCCAAGGTTGGCGGCGTCATGCCCGATCGCCACCGTGGCACCGAGGTCGCGCAACACCTGCGTGTTGTGGTTCTCGGTGCGATCGGAACCGGTGACCCGGTGCCCCGCCGCGATGAACAGGCGGGCAATGCCGCTCATGCCTGACCCGCCGATTCCGACGAAATGCAGCGAACCAAGCTGTGCGGGCAGCTCCTGGGTGAGGTCGGGGGTGATCATTGGGTCGATTTTAGCCGGGCCGCGCTGGCCACCAGCTGGACCATGCGGTCGGATCCGTCGAGGCTGCCGACGCTGGCGATGGCACCGGACATCCGCGCGATCGCCTCAGGATCGCGCAACAGCGGGACGAGCGTCCCATGGACCCACGATGGCGTGAAGGCGGCATCCGACACCAGCAGCGCGCCCCCGGCCCGCACGGAATCTGCGGCGTTCAGGCGCTGTTCGCCGTTTCCGACCGGGTACGGGACGAAGACAGCGGGCAATCCAACCGCGGAAAATTCGCACACCGTCACCGACCCAGAGCGCGCGACGGCCAGGTCGGCGGCCGCGAGAGCCAGCTCCATCCGGTCACAGTAGGCAATCACCGTGTAGCCCTCGACCGGCGTATCGGGCAACTGTGCGCCGCCGCCGGCGATGTGAAGCACCTGCCACCCGGTCTGCAGGATGTCCCGGATCGAGCCCGCGACGGTGGCGTTGATGGAGCGAGCTCCCGTCGAGCCACCCGTCACGAGCAGCACGGGGCGGTCGCGGTCGAGTCCGAAGAACTCGCGCGCCTCGCTGCGCCGCGCAACGCGGTCAAGCTCCTCGATTTCGAGTCTCAGCGGCATGCCGACGACCACCGAGTGCCGCAGGCGCGTCTCCGGGAAGACCGTACCGACGAACCCGGTGTAGCGCGCGCCCAGGCGATTGGCGAGTCCCGGCTTCGCGTTGGCTTCGTGCAGCACGAGGGGTATCCCGAGGGCGTGCGCGGCACGATACGCGGGTGCAGACGCATATCCACCGAAGCCGATGACGACATCGACCTGACGACCCGTGAGGTAGGCCGTGGTATCGGCGACCGCGCGCCGAAACCGGCGCGGAAACGACAGGGCCGCCCGATTCAGGCGACGAGGAAACGGCAGGCGCTCGATGGTCAACAGCTCATAGCCTCGATCCGGAACCAGGCGCGCCTCGAGGCCCTCTTTGGTGCCGAGTACGAGCAGCACCGCGGAAGGCTCGACGCGGCGGATCCGGTCGGCGACCGCCAGCAGCGGATTCACGTGCCCGGCAGTCCCGCCCCCGGCCAGGAGGTAGGTGGTCATTTTCTGGTCGCCCTCACTCGCGCACCGGCCGGTGTCGCGCGAACGACAGCACGACCCCGATGCCGACCAGCGACGCGATCAGCGATGACCCGCCTGCCGAGATGAGCGGCAGTGGAACCCCGAGCACGGGAAGAAACCCGAGCACCACCGCGATGTTCACGAAGGCCTGCCCGATGACCCACACCATCACTCCGCCGGTAACCGTGCGGGCGAACGGGTCGGTGGAGGCGCGGATGATGCGAATGAACGCGATCGCGAGCACGATGAACAGCACCAGCACCAGGACCGCCCCGATGAGACCGAGCTCGTCGCCGATGATGGCGAAGATGAAGTCGTTGTCGGCCTCCGGCAGCCAACTCCACTTCGCCTTGGACTCGCCGAGGCCCGACCCGAAGATGCCGCCTGAGGCGATGCCCCACCAGGCGTGGATCGATTGCCAGCAGCTGCCTGAATAGTCGCCCTTGGCCGTGCATCCCTCGAGCCAGGCCGAGATCCTGTCCGTGCGCGACGTACGCACCTGGGTGAACAGGAGTGCGATCGCCGCCGCGACAACGACCGCAACAGCGACGATGCGCAGCCGCACACCGGCGTAGAAGAGGCAGCCGATCACGATCATGCCCATGATGATCGCGGTGCCAAGGTCATGGCCCAGCAGAACCAGCCCGATGGAGATACCCGCGACGGGCGCGATGGGAAGGAAGACGTGCTTCCAGTCATCGAGCAGGCTGCGTTTTCTGGCCAGGATCCAGGAAACCCAGAGGATGAGGGCGAGTTTGACCAGTTCGGAAGGCTGGGCCGTGAAGGACCCGATATGAATCCAGTTCTGGTTGCCCTGGAATGCGTAGCTGAGGCCAGGGGCGAAGACGAGAAGTTGCAGGACCGAGGTGGCCACCACCGCCGGCCACGCCCACTTCTTCCAGAATCCGACGGGCATCCGGGAGGCAATCAGTAGCAGGGGAACGCCGATCAGCGCGTAGAGACCCTGCCTTGCGAAGGAGCTGAAGAAGTCGTGGCCGGCCGACGCGCCATCTTCGATGGACGACGACGAGAGCACCATGACCAGGCCGAATGCGAGCAGAAACAGGGTCGTGCCGAGAAGCAGGAAGAAGTTACTGGTCTCAGCGCCGAAAACTTTCTGCACGACAACGATCGCCGTCGCACCGCCCGAGCGATTCGCTGCAGCCGGCTCTGGATCACCCGGAACCGGGGCGCTACCGCGCTGGCCCCTCTGCGGCCGGGTCGTCGTCATCGGTGGTTCCTTCCAGGTGACTTCGCACGGCCTGCGCAAACCGGTCGCCCCGGTCCTTGTAGTCGATGAATTGGTCCATGGATGCCGCTGCTGGCGCCAGCAGCACCACGTCGCCAGCGCTGGCCGCCGCCGCAGCGAGCCGCACCGCCGTGGGCATCACTCCACTAGTTTCGGCCTCGTCGACCTCGAATAGGGCAACGGTGGGGGCGTGTCGCTCGAAAGCGGAGCGGAGTGCCGTCCGGTCGACGCCGATGAGCACCACTGCGGACAGGCGGTCGGCGTGACGCCGAACGAGGTCGTCCACATCCACGCCCTTCAGCAGTCCTCCCGCAATCCAGACCACCGACGGGTAGGCGCGCAGCGACGCCGTCGCGGCGTGCGGATTCGTCGCCTTCGAGTCGTCGACCCACGCGATGCCGTTGCGAGAGGCGACCAGCTGGGTGCGATGCGCATCGAGTTCGAACGTGCGCAGGGCATCCCGGATGACCGCGGGCGCGACTCCCAGCGACCGAACCAGCGCCGCGGCCGCGAGCACGTTCGCCACGCTGTGCGGGGCTGCGAGGCCGACCTCGACCAGTTCGTCGCGGGTCGTGATCTCGAGCGCGGTGGTGGCGCGCTCCTCGAGGAACGCCCGGTCGCACAGGATGCCGTCGACGACTCCGAAGTCGCTCGGCCCCGGCGCGTCCAGCCCGAAACCGATCGCGCGGCAGCCCTCGATTACTTCGGCATCTTCGACCATGGTGCGGGTGGCCTCGTCCGCGCGGTTGTAGACCGCTGCAACCCGGGTGTTGGTGTAGACCTTGGCCTTCGCGTCACGGTAGGCCTCGAAGGAGCCATGCCAGTCCAGGTGATCGTCGGCGAGGTTGAGGCACACGCTGGCCCACGGCGCGAGCGTGCCTTCCGGCGTGCGGTCCAGCCAGTGCAGCTGGTAGCTCGACAACTCGACGACGAGCACATCGAAACCGCCCGGATAGCGCACGGCATCCAGGACCGGAATCCCGATGTTGCCGACCGCTGCCACTCGGCGCCCGTCGGCCTCGAGGATGTGCGTGGCCAACTGGGCGGTGGTGGTTTTGCCATTCGTACCAGTGACCAGTACCCACTCGGCAACGGGCGAGACCTTGTCACGCACCCGCCAGGCCAGTTCGATGTCTCCCCAGACGGGCAACCCCTGCGTCTCGGCCCAGGCCAGAACGGGTGAATCGGGATGGAAGCCCGGCGAGACGACCACGAGTTCGGGATCGAACCCGACCAGCTCGTCGGGGACGCTCGTGAGCTCGTTCTCGACATACCGTCCCCCGATAACCTCGAGCAGCTGCTTCTGCTCTGAGCGGGCAGACGAGGCCAGCACGAGCACGTCGGCGCCAAGCTCGACCAGGGTGTCGGCGACGGAGAACCCGGTCACCCCGAGCCCGAGCACCGCGACTCGCAGCCCGCGCCAGTCGGCGTTCCAGCTCGTGAGCCCGGTCACACGGGCGGCGGAGTCGTTCACGAGGCGCGCGTAATCCACTCGAGGTAGAACAACCCGATCCCGAGTGCCACGAACATGGCGGAGATCAGCCAGAACCGCACGACGACGGTTACCTCCGCCCAGCCTTTCAGCTCGAAATGATGGTGGAGCGGGCTCATCAGGAAGATGCGTTTGCCGTGCGTGATCCTGAAGTAGGCCCGCTGCAGGATGACCGAGCCGGTCACGATGAGGAACAGTCCGCCGATGACGACCAGCAGCAGTTCCGTGCGGCTCAGGATCGCGAATCCTGCAAGTGCGCCGCCGAGGGCGAGCGAGCCGGTGTCACCCATGAAGATCTGGGCGGGCGAGGTGTTCCACCACAGGAACCCGATGAGCGAACCGGTGATGCACGCTGCTGCAACGGCGATATCGAGCGGATCGCGCACGGCGTAGCAGATTGAGGCGACGTTCGGGTCGAGCAGCCGCGCGTTGTTGTAGCAGGACTGGTTGGACTCCCAGAAGCCGATGAAGATGTATGCGGCAAAGGCGAAGATCGATGCCCCGGTTGCGAGCCCGTCCAGGCCGTCGGCGACGTTTACCCCGTTCGAGGCGCTCACGATCATGATGGTCGACCACAGGGCGAACAGGATCCCGCCGATCACTACCCCGAACGACATGAAATTGAGCCAGTGGATGTCGCGCACGGCAGAAATGAAGACCTGGGCTGCCTGGTGAGCCGAGCCTGCAAAGCCCGCGGGAGTCAGGCCATCCTTGTCCCCGAAGTTGAGGGCGATAACCGCGAAGATCGAGGCGACGATAACCTGGCCGGCGATCTTCGCCCAGCCGCCCAGCCCCAGGCTGCGCTGGCGGTGCGTCTTCAGGAAGTCGTCGATGAAGCCAACCACCCCCATCCCGATCATGAGGAAGAAGATCATCAGCCCGGCGATCGCCGGGATTCGTCGCTCGAGGAGGTGCCCGAAAAGGTAGCCGAGGCCGGACCCCAGGATGAAGACGATGCCGCCCATGGTCGGGGTGCCACGCTTCGAGTGGTGACTCTGCGGACCGTCATCGCGGATGAACTGTCCCCAGCCGAGCCGCTTGAACAGCCGCGTGAAGACCGGGGTGAGAAAGAGCGTGAAGGCCAGGGAGAACGCGGCGCCGCCCAGCAGGGCGACCACTTAGCCGGCCTCGCCGAGACGGTCGCCGAGAAACCTGAGGTTCGCCGACTTGGAGGATTTCACCAGCACGATGTCGCCGGTACCCAAGTCTTCACGCAGCAAATCGTATGCCTCATCGGGTGTCTCGACGAAAACGGACTCGCCGTCCCACGATCCCTCGAGACCGGCCGCATTGTGGATGTGACGTGCCCCGTAGCCGACGACGATGAGCTTGCGAATGTTGAGTCGAACCACGAGCCGGCCGATTCGATCGTGCTCCTCCTGCGAATATTCGCCCAGCTCGGCCATCTCGCCGAGCACCGCTATCGTGCGATCGTTCTCGCCCCGCACCTGCGCGAGGGTCTTCAGCGCCGCGGCCATCGAATCCGGGCTCGCGTTGTAGGCGTCGTTGATCACGACCGCACCGGAGGCGGGCAGAAGCACCTCCATGCGCCAGCGCTCCGCACGGGGCACAGCCTCGATGGCCTCGATCGCCTCGCCGAGGTCGATGCCGAGCTCGTGTGCGACGGCAAGCGCCGCGAGGGCGTTCATGACATGGTGCTCGCCGAGAATGCGCAGCCGCACGGGCATCCGGTCAGAGCCCACCACGAGAGTGAAGGCGGTGCCTGTCGCGGTCGCCTCGAGGTCGACGGCGCGCACCTCGGCCGACTCGCCCAGCCCGAACCACCTCACTGTCGCTGGCGTGATTTTCGCCATCTCGGCGACGCGGTCGTCGTCAGCGTTGAGGATTGCGAGTGCCGACGAATCGAGGTCGGTGACCATCTCGCTTTTGGCCTTCTGCACGGCGTCGATGCCGCCGAATTCGCCCACGTGTGCGAGCCCCACCTTGAGCACGACGCCGATGTCTGGGCGCGCGATCGCGACGAGGCGGGCGATCTCCCCTGCGCCACTTGCCCCCATCTCAACGATCAGGTAGCGGGTATGGGCGTCGATGCCGAGCATCGAGATTGGCGCACCGACGTGGTTGTTGAATGATCCCTGCGGGGCCACGGTCGGGGCCTGGCGCTCCAGGATCGCACGCAGCAGGTTCTTGGTGGTGGTCTTGCCGTTTGATCCGGTGATGGCAATGACGGACAGCGTTCCCGCGGCCCGCACCCGTGCCACGACGGCGGCGGCAAGGGCGGCAAGCGCCGCCACTGGGTCGGGAACGACGATAAGCGGAACGGCGAGGTCGAGCGCGCGCCCCGCGATGACGAGCGCCGCGCCATTCGCGACAGCGCTCGCGGCGAACAGTGCGCCATCGGTGACCTCGCCGGGAAGCGCGAAGAAGATCGAGCCGGCCTCGACAAGGCGCGAGTCTGTCTGCACGGAGCCGCTGACACGGGTTTCCGGGGAAACCGTTGCGACGAGGCGTCCTCCGACGATCCCGGCAATCTCGTCGAGGGTGAGTTCGATCACGCCCAACCTGCTTCGGCCAGTGCCGCGCGCGCTTCATCGCGGGCGGAATAGGGCGTTCGAACACCCTGGATGTCCCGGTAGTCCTGGTGGCCGGGGCCTGCCCACAGGATGGAGTCGCCCTCCACTGCCATCGAGACAGCCAGCCGGATGGCCTGCTCCGGTGGGCTGACTTCGAAGATCTCCGGCTGGTGCTCAGCCAGCGCCGCGCCTTCCAGCAGCGTCCTGCGGATGGAGGCGGGATCCTCGAATCGCGGATGGTGGTCGGTGATGACCAGCACGTCAGAGCCGTCGGCTGCGACGCGCCCCATCTCGAGCCTCTTGGAGGCGTCACGGTCACCGTCCGCGCCGAACACCATGAACGTGCGCCCGGTGGTGAATTTGCGGACGGCAGCCAGGGTGTTCAGGAAGGCGTCAGGGCTGTGACCGAAGTCGACGTACACCGACGGACCGCGCTCCCCCGAGACGCGCTCCGTGCGACCTGGAAGGTAGGCGACGATTCCGCCGTCGTCATCGAGCGCGTGACCGATCGCCTCAAGCTCAAATCCCGCCTCGACCAGCATGACAATGGCGAGGCCTGCATCGGCGGCCATGTGCCAACCGATGAGCGGCACGCGAGTTGTGAGCGACCGACCCTCGGGGCCTGTGAGAGTGAACTCGGTGTAGGCGGCCCGCTCGTCGTCAATCGTCACCACCCATTCCGCCGGAACCCCGGGCGTAGCCGAAATCGTCGTGATCGGGATGCGGGCGGCATCCACCACTCGCGCCCCCCAGGCCGTGTCGAGCGAGACGACGCCGCGCCGCGCGCGCTCCGGGTCGAACAGCGCCAGCTTGGCCTGGAAGTACTCCTCCATGTCGGCGTAGTCGTCGAGATGGTCATGACTGAGATTGGTGAACGAGACGACGTCGAAGAACAACCCGTCGACGCGGTTGTGAGTGAGCGCCTGCGCGCTGACCTCGATGGCGACCGCACGCACCTTGCTCTCGCGCATTCGCGCCAGCAGGGCATGCATCTCGCTGGCTTCGGGGGTCGTCAGCCGGGACACCACCGACAACTCGCCGATGTGACGCTCGGACGTCGAGCTGAGACCGGTCACGAGACCGAGTTGCTTCAGGATTCCCTCGAGCAGGTACGACGTCGTCGTCTTGCCGTTGGTGCCGGTCGTGCCGAACAGCAGTGGATGATGCTCCGCCGTGCGGTAGACCCAGGCCGACACCTCGCCGAGCGCCTCCCGTGGCGACGCGACGACGATGGTGGGCAGGCCGGAACCTTCCGCGATCTCGGCGCCGGCCTCGTCAGTGAGCAGAGCGACGGCGCCGCCCTCCCGCGCCTGCGTCGCGTAGCTCGCGCCGTGGCTGTGGGCACCCTGCAGGCCGACGTACAGGTCGCCGGGATGCAGGTCAGCCGTGCTCAGGGTCACTCCACTGATTTCGACGCCGTCGATCGAACCCTGCGCAGTGAGCCCGAATTGGTCGAGCAGCCCGGCGAGCGAGCGAGCCTGTGGATGCTCGGGGCGAAGGACCGGGGGGATCCTTGTCGTCACGCGGGTCCTCTTTCTGGCCGGTCCAGGTACTACCAAGTCGTTGCGACGTACGGTGCCGGAGTCGTGGAGGGCGGGATGCGATATCTATCGATCACGTCCAACATGACGTTCTTGAATGCCGGCGCTGCAACTGTCGACGTTGTAAGCGTAGTAGGCCCGAACGTCACCACGACCACATACTGGGGGTTCTCGGCCGGGATCATGCCGGCGACCGAGGTGATCACCTGGCTGCCGTATCCCCCGCCGGGCTTGGCAACCTGCGCGGTTCCGGTCTTGGCTGCGATGCGGTAACCGGGGATCCGAAGGAGCGGTCCGACGGGTCCGCCGGTCACCACCGTTTCGAGCATCGCGCGCGTTTCATCCGCCGCTTTGGCGCTGACGACGCGGACAGGTTTGGCGGTCGGCGTGTCGGTCACGGTACCGTTCGCTTCCGTGCATTTCTGCACCAGGGAGAGCGGTTCCCTCACCCCGTGGTTGGCGAGTGTCTGGTAGATCTGCGCGACCTGCACCGAGGTCGCATCGACGCCCTGGCCGAACTCGACCGTCTTGGTCGTCACCGGGTCCCAGGGCGGCTTCGGAAGTACCCCGCTGAGCTGGCCGGGAAAATCGACCGCGGTCTTCTGCCCGACGCCGAATTTGACCATGTAGTTGTAGCGGGACTGGGCATCAAGCGACTCAGACAGCAAAGAGATCCCGATGTTCGACGAGTTCTCGAGAACACCGGCCGTCGTGTAGTGCAGGGTGCCGTGATAAAAGGAGTCTTTGATCGATCCGCCATTGGACAGCCGCAGCACCGACGGCACCGTCACCTGGGTGAGCGGCGTGATCGCTCCGGCATCGATGAGGGCGGCCGCGCTCATTCCCTTGAAGGTCGACCCTGGCTCATACTGCTGGGTGAAGGCGAGCGATCCTTGGTTCTTGCCGGGTGTGGCGCCCGGGTTGTTGGGATCGACCGCCGGATAGTCGGACACCGCGAGGAGCTGGCCGTCAGCGACCCGGACGACCACCGCCGTGGCCCACGGCGCCCCGATGGCCTGCGCCTGCTTGGTGATGGCCTGGTCGACCAAGTACTCGAGCTGGCTGTCGATCGTGAGTTGGAGGGTGCCGCCGTTGACCGGGTCGGTCTCCTTGACCGTGCTGCCCGGAATGCGAACCCCGTCGGCGCCCGTCTGGTAGGTCGAGGTACCTGCGGTGCTGGACAGGCACTTGTTGTATTCGAGTTCCATCCCCGCCTGGGCCCCGTCGGTGCCCACGAAGCCGACCAGGTTGCCCGCCACCGCACCGTTGGGGTAACTGCGAGCCGCCACCTCGGGGTAATAAATTCCGGGAATATCGAGTGCTTTCAGCTTGGTGACGGTGTCGAGCGTGACGTTCTTGTCGAGGTAGGCGAACAGCGAATTGGGGTTCTTTTCGACCGCGGCGCTCATCACGCTCACCGACACGCCCGTGACCTTTGAGATCCTCGCCAGGCTGGTCGCAAGCGGAACGAGCGAGTTGGTATTGCCGGGCACCTTGTAGTACCCCGCATTGAAGTTCTTCGGCGCGACTGTCACGTTGAACCGATCGACGCTCTGCGCCAGCACTACGCCGTCCGCGTCGATGATCGAGCCTCGGATGCCCGGTGTGGTCACCGTCATGGACAGGTTGCGCTCGGAAATCTTGTCGAGCGCGGGAGCCTGCACCACCTGGAGCTGGAACAGACGCCCGGTAAAGACGATGACAACGAGGAAGACGACAACCATCGTGAGCGTGAGGCGCAAGCCCGCTCGTCTGGTTGTTCTCATCGGCCTTGTCCTGGTGGGTCTGTCCTAGTGCGTCACCGGCGAGGGAAGATCGCCGGGAATCGACGGTGCCGATGAGTTCGGGCTGCTGCCACCGGTGGATGCCGGCGCAGTGCCCTGCGTCGATTCTGAGTTGTTCGGAGCAGAAACCAGCGCATTCGAGTCGCCGTGTCCTGCACCTGTGGATTTGATAAGAGGAATTGAGCTGAGCAGGGCGTTGGGCACACTGTCGGTGGCGCCATTGGAGACAGCGGGCGCTGCGGTGGCGGGACCGGCGGCGGTTGGCGTACCGAGAACCGTGCCATCTGAGAGCCGAAGGAAGGCCGCCTGCGACGAGCTCACCATGCCGAGCGCAACCGCATTGGCCTGGAGGTTCTGGCTCGAACCGAGCGTGTCGAGCCGCTCATTGAGCGACGAGGCCGTCCTGCCGAGGCTTTGTTCGGATGCCTGAAGGTCGGTGATCGAGTACGCACCGCTCGAGAGCGCGATGGTGATGAGCAGCTGGGCAAGGAAAATCGCGAAGATCACACCGGTTGCGCCGAGCGCATAGACGAGCTTCGGCCTGGCCCGCCGCTGGTCGCGCGTGGCGACGACCTGCACGCGCCGTGGCCGGGGAGCCTCGGCGAGGTTTCGACGGGAGGGACGGGCGGGGACGGCGTACGCCAGGTTGCTGCTCATGCTGCTTCTCGCACTCGTTCGACGGCGCGCAGCCGCACAGGGGTCGCCCGGGAATTGGCGGCGCGCTCCTCATCGCTGGCGAGCTCCGCTCCTCGCACCAGCAGGCGCAGCTGTGGGCGATGTTCGGGAAGTTCGACCGGCAATCCTCGGGGGGCGGTCGACGCGGAGCCTGAAGCGAACGCATGTTTGACGATGCGGTCCTCGAGCGACTGGTACGACAACACGACCATCCGGCCGCCAACGGCAAGGGCACCGATGGCGGCTGGGATGGCTCGTGCGAGAACGCCCAGTTCGTCGTTCACTTCGATGCGGAGCGCCTGGAAGACGCGCTTCGCGGGGTGGCCGGTGCGCTTGACGGCGGCGGGGGTGGCCGCGACGAGCACATCGACGAGTTGGCCAGACCGCGAGAGGGGGGAGATCTCGCGAGCCTGGACGATTTTGCGCGCGTAACGCGGGGCGAGCTTTTCTTCGCCGAATTCGTAGAAGATTCGGCGCAGGTCAGCCTCGCTGTACTCGGCGAGGATGCGCTCGGCAGTCAGCTCGGACGTTGCATCCATTCGCATGTCGAGCGGGGCGTCCTGTGAGTAGGAGAATCCGCGGTCAATGCGGTCGAGCTGGAGCGACGAAACGCCGAGGTCGAACAGGATGGCCGACGCCCGGGCGAATCCCTCGGATTCGAGGGCATCTGGTACCGCGTCGTAGACCGCGTGGACGAGTCGCACGCGCTCGCCGAACGGCGCGAGCCGCTCCCCCGCGAGGCGGAGGGCTTCCTGGTCGCGGTCGATTCCGACCAGCACCAGCCCCGGAAACCGGGTGAGGAACGCTTCCGCGTGGCCGCCAAGGCCGAGGGTGGCGTCCACCAGAACGGCTCCCGCTCCGGCGAGGGCGGGGGCGAGCAGCTCGACCGTTCGGGCGAGCAGTACAGGTGTGTGCAGGGAGGTGTCAGCCATGATGTGCGGGCGGGATCTCTGATCCGATGCCCCCAGGAGCGGATCCCCATCCATTCGATTCGACCGGACACCGGGGAAGTGATGTCGGGGCGATGAACGGCTGAGGGTCAGCCACTGGGCGCTAGAACAGCCCGGGGATCACCTCCTCCGTCGTGTTCGCGAATCCGGCTTCGGTCTCGGCGTAGTACGCGTTCCAGGCCTCGGTGTCCCAGATCTCCGCGCGGCTCCCCGCGCCGATGACGGTGAGGTCGCGGTCGAGCCCCGCGTATTCGCGCAGGCCGGCGGGGATCGTCACCCGGCGCTGCTTGTCGGGCTGCTCCTGGTTGGCACCGGAGAGAAAAAGGCGCAGGAAGTCTCGCCCCTGCTTGCTGGTCACGGGAGCCTGGCGGATCTTCTCGTGCAGGGACTCGAATTCGCGGGTGCTGAACACGTAAAGGCAGTGTTCCTGGCCGCGCGTTATGACGACGCCTGCGGAAAGTTCATCCCAGAACTTGGCCGGGAGGATGATGCGGCCTTTTTCGTCGAGCTTCGGAGCGTACGTGCCAAGAAACATCGGCAGCTCCCCTCCACGATCCGGCCAGAATTTCAGGTTGGCCTCCACTTTACTCCACAGTCCTCCACAAAATGAAGAAACCTGAACAAAATCACTACCCCCCATTCGAGGCAACCCCGGAATAACAGGGAAGTAGGCGGTGGAGGAAGGTGGAGGAAAATTTGCCAAATTAGCCGCAAAACGGGGACTTCAGGGGCCAGGGGCAGCGCCGAAGGCGCCTCATCGGTCACCCTGCGGCTGATGGGGAACGAAAAGGGGGCAGGAAAAAGGAGCCCGAGAAACCGAACGCGACGAAACGGCAGGAAAAAGGCAAGAAAAAAGGGCTGGTCCCGAAGGATCAGCCCTGGAAACGCTGGAGGGTAACGCTCGAGCGCAATGCCCGGGGGTCAAACCCGGAGGGTTTTACTCCTCTTTGTCGTCAGGACGATTGTCCCAGCGCTCGCCGAGGTTCTTGAGGAACGAGCCACCGGCCGTTCCCGGCTTCGCATCCGCTGACGGCGTTGACCGCGAAGCCTGGCCGTTGCGCGGCGGAGTCAGCGCAAGCAGCACGCCAGCAAACATGAGGACGAATCCGATGACCCCGACGATCGGCACTCGCAAGCCGACACCCGCGATGAGAGTGGCGATGCCGACGACGCCGATGAGTACTCCCGTGACGATCATGGCGTAGGTCGGACGCCCATGACGACCGGAACCACCCGCCACAAAATCGGCGTCATTGTGGTACAGGCTGCGCTCCATTTCTTCCAGGAGCCGCTGCTCCTGCTCGGAAAGTGGCATCTTCTTACCTCACGCTGCTTCGGATTCGTGCAATAACTACTTCCTTATAGTATCCCCGGCCGCCTAGCTAGGCTAGGAGCGTGCCTGTGAGTACCCGGTTAGTTGACCTCATCGGAGCCCGCATCGATGAGTTCCTGGCCGAGCGGGGTCCTGTTGTGCTGTCGGTAGCGCCCGAACTGTCCCCGTTTGTCGAATATTCCAGCTCACTTCTCCGGGGCGGCAAGCGATTTCGTGCGCTGTTCTGTTACTGGGGCTGGAACGCGGTCGGCTCGGGGCGCGACGGATTCGACCCGCTCGAGGCGCTCGAGCCCCCACGAGACCTCGCCAGCGTCGTCGATGTCGCCGCCGGCCTCGAGCTATTCCACGCCGCCGCGCTGGTGCACGACGACATCATGGACAAGTCGGACACGCGCCGGGGCATGCCCGCGGCCCACAAGCGATTCGCGGCACTCCATGCGGAGCAGGGGTGGGCGGGTTCGAACTCCGACTTCGGCACCGCAGGCGGCCTGCTGCTCGGCGACCTGCTGCTGGGCTGGAGCGATGAGCTCGTCGAACAGGGGTTTGCCCTCTTGGACGACCGAGCCGCGGCGGCGGTGGCGCGCGGTGAATTCAACCGGATGCGCACCGACGTGACTCTTGGGCAGTACCTCGACATCCTCGAGGAGCGCTCATGGCGCGGCTCCGCCGAGACCGAGCAGCTCGCACGAGCCCATCGCGTGCTCATCTACAAGTCGGCGAAGTACAGCGTCGAAGCGCCCCTCGTGATCGGGGGCGCAATGGGAGGCGGCGACCCCGCCCAACTCGGCGCCCTCCGGGCGTTCGGCCTTCCACTCGGAATCGCCTTCCAGCTGAGGGACGACATGCTCGGGGTCTTCGGCAACCCCGAGGTCACCGGTAAGCCCGCTGGAGACGACCTCCGGGAAGGCAAGCGCACAGTGCTGGTCGCCCTGGCTCGCGCCGAACTCCCACCCTCGGCGGTCAGGCTTTTCGACGAACTGCTGGGCGACCCCACGCTCGACCCTGACCAGATCCGCATGCTGCAGCGCACCCTCGCCGACTCCGGTGCTGTGGAGAAAGTGGAGCGACTCATCGCCCACAACGTCGGGCTTGCCCGCGAGGCCCTTCAAGCCGCACCGCTCGATCGCGGCGCACTCGCCCAGCTGGGCCAGTTGGCGGATACGGTCATCAACCGTTCCGCCTGACCAGCCCGATCGTGTGCGGCCGAAAAGCGGCGTGGCCTAAAAGCGGCGTGGCCTAAAAGCCCAGGGCCTGGGCGACCCGCCGAACTTCGGCTTTTCGCCCCGCTTTGAGCGCATCCACAGGGCTCACTCCGAGGCTGTCTTCCGGCGTGAGGAGCCAGTGCATGGCTTCCTCGTCACTGAACCCGCTGTCGCCCAGCACCACCAGGGTTCCCTTGAGCTCGCTCATGGGCTCGTTGCCGACAATAAAGTCGGCGGGAACCCGCCACACGCCGTCCACGCGCGAAGCAAGCAGCGCGCGATCCTCGATCAGCCGGCGAACCTGGCTGACTTTCAGCCCGAGGCGCTCGGTGAGATCGGGAATCGTGAGCCATTGCACGTCCGGGAGATCAGCCACGCGAAAATCCTTTCACGCGACGCATCATTTCACGGCCTCTCGACGCACACCCGCATTTCGTCGCCGTTTTGCTTTTCTTATCACAAGTCACACCAGTCACACTGATTGACAGCAGTGTGATTCTGTGTCACTTTTGATGTCTGGGCCGCAGGGGGTGTCGCCCGACAAGGGCCCGCGAAGGCGGATCACCCAGTCAAGAACGGGAAGTTTTCATGACGGAGTTCTCTGACAGCGGTCGACCATCGACTGGCGGTCGACCGTCGACTGGCAGCCGACCGACGACCTCACCTTTCGCAGGCCTTGCGCCATCGAGGGCAGCGACCGCGCACGTCGACCTGCATTCGGGACGCCACGCGGCGCCACGCGATGCGGCTCGTGGAACCAGGACGCTGATGGCGACCATGCCCGTGCTGCTTGTCGGCACCCTCGCAATCAGCACGCTGGGCCTCCCGACAACGACTCACAGCGCCAAGCCCGAGCAGCGACCACGTTCGAATTCCTCTGACCCGACGCTTGCCGATGCGACGATCCAGTCGGCGGCAAACCCGGGCAGCCAGGCGCCGGTGTCCGAGCTGGACGTCGCGGCCGTCGTTCCGGCCACCTACACGGTTCGTCATGGGGATACCGTGAGCGGGATCGCGGAACGATTCGGCCTGTCCACAGCCTCGGTGCTCGCAATCAACGGGCTCGGCTGGAAGACGCTCATCTTCCCCGGCCAGGTATTGTCGCTGTCGCGTCCGGCAGTCGCCCCCGTGGCGAGCGCTCCGCGAGCAGCGGCACCCGCCGCCACTGTTCCCGCGAGTGCCAGCGCACACGGTGCCAGCACCAGCTATGTCATCAGGAGCGGCGACACCGTGACCGCGATCGCGAAAAGGTTCGGCGTGTCGCTCGGCGCTATCCTTGCGGCCAACAACCTGGTCGCATCCAGCATCATCTACGCCGGCCGCACCCTGGTCATTCCGGGCGCCGGAACCACGTCGCCCGCCTCGCTGCAGCCGGCTGGAGTGCAACCGGCAGCCGTACAACCCACTGGAGCACAGCCGGCCGGCGTGCAGCCTGCCCAGGTCGGGGCCGCAACCGTACCGCTCACCGCGAGCATGCGCGCGAATGCTCAGGTCATCATCTCGGTCGGTCGAAGCCGAGGCGTTCCCGACTACGGGATTGTCGTTGCTCTCGCCGCCGCGGCGCAGGAATCGGGACTGCTCAACCTCAGCTATGGCGATCGCGACTCCGTCGGCCTGTTCCAGCAGCGGCCCAGTGCCGGCTGGGGCACCGTGGCACAGCTCACGACCCCCACCTACGCGGCCGAGCTCTTCTATGGCGGGCCAAGCAACCCGAACAAAGGCAGGACGCGCGGGCTGCTCGATATCCCCGGTTGGCAGTCGATGACCGTCACGCAGGCAGCGCAGGCCGTGCAGATTTCCGGGGCACCGAACGCCTACGCCAAGTGGGAGGCATCCGCCCGCGCCTGGCTCGCCCAGCTCGGCTGAGGCACGGTTCACCCAACCCGGCAAATAGCCGCTAGCGCCGTGTTCGACGCAGCACCTCAGGCCGCCGAACCTACAATCAGACGGTGACTGCAGGCTCCACCGACGCACTGATTGGTCGTCTTATCGACGGCCGGTACCAGGTGCGCTCGCGGATAGCCCGCGGCGGCATGGCTACCGTGTATCTCGCAACCGACCTGCGGCTCGAACGCAAGGTCGCCATCAAGGTCATGCACGGGCACCTCTCCGATGACAGCAAGTTCCGCGAACGCTTCATCCAGGAGGCCCGCTCGGCCGCCCGACTTGCGCACCCGAATGTCGTGAACGTCTTCGACCAGGGCCAGGACAGCGACATGGCCTACCTGGTCATGGAGTACCTGCCCGGCATCACCCTCCGGGACCTGCTGCACGAGAACGACAGTCTCACGACCGACCAGACGCTGGACATCCTGGAGGCCGTCCTCGCCGGTCTCTCCGCCGCACACAAGGCCGGGATCGTGCACCGCGATCTCAAGCCCGAGAATGTGCTGCTGGCCGACGACGGGCGAATCAAGATCGGCGACTTCGGACTCGCCCGCGCCGCCAGCGCCAACACGGCGACAGGCGCGGCCCTGCTCGGCACGATCGCCTACCTCTCCCCCGAACTCGTTACCCGCGGGATCGCGGATACCCGCAGCGACATCTACGCGGTCGGCATCATGACCTACGAAATGCTCACCGGCACTCAACCCTTCGTCGGCGAACAGCCCATGCAGATCGCCTACCAGCACGCCAACGACACCGTGCCAGCCCCCAGCCTCGAGAATCCCCGGGTTCCGGTCGAGCTCGACGAACTCGTGCTCTGGGCAACCGCGAGGGAACCGGATGAACGACCACGCGATGCGCGTGCCCTTCTGAATGAGGTGATCGCGGTGCGAACCCGGCTCGACGCCGAAGCGGTCGGCGCGCCCACCGTGCCCCTGCGGACCATGATGATGCCGCCAGCCCTCGGACTCGCACCCCGTGGCGACACCTCCGAAACTCAGGTCCTCCAGCCCGCCCGCCGAGCTCCGAAGCCCACGGCCGCCGGCGCAGTCGACACCCTGGGCACGCGCTCGCGCAAGCGCCGCGGCCGCGGGGGATGGATCGCGGCCCTCATCATCGTGCTGGTTGCGCTCGCCGGCGGCACCGGCTGGTATTTCGGCGTCGGGCCTGGGGCGAACGCGACCGTGCCCAACGTCGCGAACGACAGCCTGGTGGCCGCAACGGCGGCGCTCAAGCAGGCCGGCTTCGACCCGCTCGCGACAACGACCAGCCGCTATGACCCCGACGTCGCCATCGACCAGGTATCGGGCACAGCACCCGCCGTCGGCGCATCGATCGCAAAGGGCAGCAAGATCACCATCATCCTGTCGAAGGGCCCCGCGCTCATCTCGCTCCCCTCACTCGCAGGAATGACCGAGGCACAGGCCAAGGCCGCCATCACCAAGGCCGGCTTCCTGGTCGGCACCCCCATCATCCGGCAGTTCGACGCCACGATCGCGAAGGGCGTTGTCGTCGACTACCTGGGCAGTGACGGCAAGACGCTGGTCGGCAGCCCCACCTACAGCCAGAAGCGACCCATCACGCTGGTAATCTCCGCGGGACCGCTCCCGGATGTGGCGGGGCTCAAGGTCGACGCCGCCGAAGCAAAACTCTCCAAAGTCGGACTCACCGGGCAGGCCGGCAGCGAGGCGTACAGCGCGACCGTACCGGTCGGCGACGTCGTACAGATCGATCCGCAGACCAACACGGCGGGCGTCGGGCGGGTGTTCCGGGTGGGTGACTCCCAGGCGGTGCTGCTCATCACGTCGCGCGGGCCACAGATGGTCCAGGTGCCGAACGTGGTCGGGGAGGTATGGTCACAGGCAAAGGCGACGCTGCTCGCCGCAGGATTCACACTGAGCTACGACCACAATGCGGACACGGGCATCGCCCCGAACATCGCAACAGTGACGAAGGTCACACCCGGCGCAGGCAATTCGGTCGCCAAAGGCACCACGCTGACGATCAAGTTCAACTTCCAGGGCAGCTAGCCCCTAGACGTCGGCCTTCTCGAACGCGCTGAGTTCCTCGGCCACGAGAAACGCCAGTTCCAGGGACTGCATGTGATTAAGCCGCGGGTCGCACAGCGACTCGTACCGGGTGGCGAGGTCCGCTTCGTCGATCTGCTCCGAACCACCGAGGCACTCCGTGACGTCGTCACCCGTGAGCTCGATGTGGATGCCCCCGGGGTAGGTCCCGACCGCGCGGTGCGACTCGAAGAATCCCTTGACCTCATCCACAATGTCGTCGAAGCGCCGCGTCTTGTAGCCGGTGGGGGTCGTCAGCCCGTTGCCGTGCATCGGGTCGGAGATCCACAACGGGTTCGCGTCCATGTCTTTGATGGCCTCCAGCAGGGGCGGCAGCGCATCCCGAACCTTTCCAGCCCCCATGCGAGCAACAAACGTGAGGCGTCCGGGTTCACGATCGGGGTCGAGTTTGTCGATGAGCCGCTTCATGTCGTCGACCGTCGTGGTCGGGCCGAGCTTGACCCCGATGGGGTTACGGATGCGGCTGAAGTAGTCGACATGCGCGCCATCGAGGGCGCGCGTGCGCTCGCCGATCCAGATGAAGTGCGCGGACGTGTTCACCGGTGTGCCGTTGCGCGAGTCGATGCGCGTCATCGGACGCTCGTAGTCCATCAGCAGGCCCTCGTGGCTGGAGTAGAACTCGACGCGCTTGAGCTCGTCGAAGTCGGCCCCGGCCGCAAGCATGAAACGGATGGCCTTATCGATCTCGCCCGCCAGCTTCTCGTAGCGGTGGTTGGCAGGATTCGAGGCGAAGCCGCGGTTCCAGCTGTGCACCTGGCGCAGGTCGGCGAACCCTCCCTGCGTGAACGCACGGATCAGATTGAGCGTCGAGGCTGCGGTGTGGTAGCCCTGCACCAGCCGGCGCGGGTCGGCCTCGCGTGCTTCCGGCGTGAAGTCGTAGCCGTTGACGATATCGCCGCGGTAGGCGGGCAGGGTGACGTCGCCGCGGGTCTCGGTGTCGCTCGAGCGCGGCTTCGCGAACTGGCCCGCCATGCGGCCCATCTTGACGATGGGCATCGAAGCGCCGTACGTGAGCACGACCGCCATCTGCAGGATGGTCTTGACCCGGTTGCGGATCGCGTCTGCTGTAGCACCGGCAAATGTCTCGGCGCAATCGCCGCCCTGCAGCAGGAAGGCCTCGCCGCGCGCTGCCCGAGCCAGGCGCTCGCGAAGGATGTCGACCTCGCCCGCGAAGACCAGCGGCGGCAGGGTGGCGATCTCGGCGCTTGCCGCAGCCACGGCATCCGGATCCGGCCACGCCGGCTGCTGGCTGATGGGAAGCGTCCGCCAGTAGTCGAGTCCGGCGATCACTTCGGGATCGGCGAGCACGACAGGTTCGGACGGGTCTACCACGGAGAATTCCTTGCAGAAAAGTTGGATTCGGGCGAAAACGGCCCAGCAGACGAGCCTATCGGAGCCGCACCACTCCTGCCGTGCGGGCGCAGTCAGGCCTTGGCGGACCGCTCCGGCACGGGCGTCCTCGCGGCAGCCCGTGCCGACTCGGCAACCGATTCCTTCACGGGCTCCGTGACCGACTCCTTCAGGGACCCCATCCGCGACGTCGTGATGGGTACGTTAGCGGGTGCCTTAGCGGGTACCTTCGCCGCCGCTTTGACCGACTCCTTCACGGATGACGCGTAGACGTCGACGTACTCCTGCCCGCTCAGCCTGCCGAGTTCGTACATGATCTCGTCGGTAATAGAGCGGAGCACGAAGCGGTCCCCTTCGAGGCCGGCAAATCGCGAGAAGTCCAGCGGTTCACCGAAGACGACGCCGATCCGGTGCACGCGCGGAATGGTCGTTCCGGTTGGCATGACCTGGTCGGTGTCCACCATGGCCACCGGGATGACCGGAACCCCGGCCTCAAGGATCATGCGGGCGACACCGGTGCGGCCCCGATACATGCGACCGTCCGGGCTGCGCGTCCCCTCGGGGTAGATGCCGAGCTGCTCCCCCTTGGCCAGGACGGCGAGCCCGGTATTGAGCGAATCCTCTGACGCCTTGCCGCCTGATCGATCGATCGGCAGCATTCCGGTTCCATTGAAGAACTTGCGGGTGAAGAAGCCTTTGATTCCGGTACCCCGAAAATAATCGCTCTTCGCGAGAAAGTAGATCGGGCGATCGAGCACGACAGGCAAAAATACCGAGTCGATGAACGAGAGGTGATTGCCGGCGAAGATAACCCCGCCCGATTTCGGGATGTTCTCCTTGCCCACCACCCACGGTCGAAACACAGTCAGCATCAGCGGACCGACAAACAGGTTCTTCAAAAGCCAGTACAGCATCCCTAGTGCCTCCCAGGCCTTTAGGTTAGCGCGCTAGCGGTTTGCCGCGTGGATTCGTGCGAGATCCGCGGCACCCACGACGCCAGCGTCGTTCACGAGTTCTGCCGTGGCGAAGCGCGGCTCCGGGTGAAAGCCGCGGGCAGGAAGGTGGGCAAGGAACGCATCCCGCACCGGTTCGAGCAGGAGGTCGCCCGCTGCGGCCACGCCGCCGCCGAAGACGAAGACCTGCGGGTCAAGAACCGCGGCGAGGCTCGCGCAGGCCGCCCCGAGCCAGCCGCCCAGCTCTCGCAGCGCCTGCAAGGCACCGGCGTCACCTTCGGCGATGAGCCGGCCGACCTGGTCGCCGGTGAGCTCTCCCGATTCGCTCCGGGCATCGGCGAGGGCCAGCCCGATTCCGCCGACATCGGCGATCGCGTTCGCCATCCGCAGCAGTGCCCGGCCGGAGCCGTACTGTTCGATGCAGCCGCGGGCACCGCATCCACACGGAAGCCCGTCGGGCACCACCCTCAGGTGGCCGATCTCCGCCCCCGCCCCGAAGCCGCCCCGAAAGAGGCGATCCTGCGTGACGATCGCGCCGCCCACTCCGGTACCGATAGTGAGCATCGTCATATCGCTGTACAGTCGACCGGCGCCGAAACGGAACTCAGCCCAGCCCGCGGCGTTGGCGTCGTTGTCGACCGTGACATCCAGGTCGAGTCGCTCGAGCAGGCGCTGGCGCAGCGGTTCATTGCGCCAATTGATGTTGGGCGCGTAGTAGACGGTTGACTGGGCAGCGTCGATGAAGCCCGCGGCAGCGACTCCAGCCGCCGAGACCTCGCGACCCTCAGCGAGCCGGTCGATCATGTCGACCACCGTCTCGACGATCGCGCTCGCATCGCCAGCCGGGGTCGGGCGTCGTTCCAGCACGAGGATTTCTCCCTCGTCGTCGACGAGTGCCCCCGCGATCTTCGTTCCGCCGATGTCTATCCCGATGGCATGCACGAGAAACAACACTACTGAAGCGGCAGCGCTCGCTCGCTACGCCGGCGATGGCCCCGCGGGCGGGCCTGGCCGGGTCGGGGGCCTGGTCGGATTCGTCGGGCCGGTAGGTCAGGTCGGTCAGCCTGGTCGGGTCGGGGGCCTGGTCGGATTCGTCGGGCCGGTAGGTCAGGTCGGTCAGCCTGCTCGATGACCGGGTCGGTGGGTCGGGGCCAACCGAAGGCGGCCTCACAACGAACAACATTAGAGTTAAGACCATCGCACCACCCATCCGGTTTCGAGGGAGATACCGTGCAGCAATTTGATACTCCAGCCGTCGTCGAGCCGAGTCCGGATGCAAACATCACCGACCTGCTCATCGAACGGGTGAGGCTGACGCCGGATGCGCCACTGTTCGCGACTCCGCAGCCAGACGGAACGTGGAAAGACATCAGCGCCTCGGAGTTCCACAGCCAGGTGGTTGCGCTGTCCAAGGGACTGGTCGCGGCGGGCATCCAGCCCGGGGACAAGATCGGCCTGATTTGCCGTACCCGCTACGAGTGGACGCTGCTCGATTTTGCCGTCTGGTTCGCCGGCGCCATCCTGGTTCCGGTGTATGACACGTCGTCGCCGCTCCAGATCCAATGGGACCTCGAAGATTCCGGTGCCGTCGCCATGATCACCGAAAACGCGGAGCACTTCTCCCGGTTCGACGAGGTGCACAGCGACCTGCCGCTCATCGCAAAAACCTGGAACATCGACCTGGGTGACCTCGACAAGCTCGCTGCGTCGGGCAGCGCTGTCACCGACGACGAGATCGAACGCCGCCGTAACCTCGCCACCGGCTCGGATGTCGCGACCCTCATCTACACGGCGGGAACAACGGGCAAGCCGAAGGGCTGCATCCTCACCCACTCCAACTTTTACGAACTCTCTCGCAACGCGAAGGCCGCACTGCCCGAGGTCGTGAACCCCGGCACCAGCACGCTGCTGTTCATCACCCTCGCCCACGTTTTCGCGCGCTTCATCGCAGTCATGTGCGTCGACGCGGGAGTCAAGGTCGGCCACCAGCCTGACACCTCGAAGCTGGTCCCCGCGATGCAGTCGTTCCGCCCGACCTTCCTGCTCGCGGTGCCGCGAGTGTTCGAGAAGGTCTACAACTCGTCAGAGCAGACCGCAGAAGCGGGCGGCCGCGGCGCGATCTTCCGCAGGGCCGCAGACGTCGCCATCGCCCACTCGAAGGCGCTGGATGCGGGCAAGGTGCCCCTGGGGCTCGCGCTGCAGTTCGCTCTGTTTGATCGGCTCGTGCTGTCCAAGATTCGCGCCGCACTCGGCGGGCGCGTGCAGTACGCCGTGTCGGGGTCGGCGCCGCTCGGTCTACGCCTCGGCCACTTCTATCGCAGCCTCGGCGTGAGCATCCTCGAGGGTTACGGCCTGACCGAAACGACCGCACCGCTCACCGTGAACCTGCCATCGAACTTCAAGATCGGCACCGTGGGCCCGCCGCTGCCGGGCGTCTCCATCCGCATCGCCGAAGACGGCGAAATCGAGGGCAAGGGCATCGACATCTTCGGTGGCTACTGGAAGAACCCCGACGCCACGAAGGATGCTTTCGATGACGGCTGGTTCAAGACCGGTGACATCGGTTCGCTCGACGACGAAGGGTACCTCACGATCACGGGGCGAAAGAAAGAGATCATCGTCACGGCTGGCGGAAAGAATGTATCGCCCGCAGTGCTCGAGGACCCGATTCGCGCCGATCCGATCATCGACCAGGTGATCGTCGTCGGCGAGCAGAAGCCATTCATCGCGGCCCTGGTCAGTCTCGACCGCGAGATGCTGCCCGCGTGGCTGAAGAGCCAGGGGCAGCCGTCCGACCTGTCCCTTGAAGACGCGTCGACCAACGAGAAGGTCGTCGCCGAGGTCCAGCGCGCGGTAGACCGCGCCAACTCGCACGTGTCGCGAGCGGAATCGATCCGCAAGTTCCACATCCTCGACAGCGATCTCACCGAGGCGAGCGGTCACCTGACGCCCAAGCTCAGTATCAAGCGCAACGTGATCCTGAAGGACTTCGCCGGCGTCATCGAAGAGATGTACGCGGGTTCCCGGGCGGACGCGGACACCGAGACCACAAAGGTCATTCGCTAACCGGTCACGACCACCAGTCCGGTCAGGACCACCAGTCCGGTCAGGACCACCAGTCCGGTCAGGACCACCCGTCCGGTGAGGACCATCCGTCGGTCACGACCACCAGTCGGCCTGCCGGATCGCGCGCATCGCCTCGCGCTTGACCTCGGGGTCGAGACCCTCGATGTAGAGATGGCCATCCAGGTGGTCGGTCTCGTGCTGGAGCGCCTGCGCAAGCACGCCCTCGCCAGCGAGCTCGACCGGATTCCCGAGCAGGTCGATACCGGTGACCCGAGCGAACGGGTAACGCCGGCGTGGAAAGAAGAATCCGGGAACCGACAGGCACCCCTCCTCGACCAGCTCCGGTTCGCCCGACACCTCGGCGAGCACCGGATTGATCACGTAGCCGATTTCGCCGTCGATGTTGTAACTGAACGCACGAAGACCGACACCGATCTGGTTGGCTGCGAGCCCGGCGCGGCCCGGAACCGCGACCGTCTCGAGCAGGTCGTCGATGAGGCCCCTGACCCGGGTGTCGCCGGGCACGATGAGGTCACAGGCTGATCGGAGAACGGGGTCGCCAAACAGTCGGATCTGCCTTTCGGTCATCCGATCAGTTTTCCCGGCGGACGGGCAGTCCGTCCATGACAAGTGCGGCGAGTTCGCGCGCAGACTGCACGGTCAGCGGCTTCAGGTCGCGGTAGCTGACCACCGATCCCTCGGCAAGATGCGGGTCGTACGGCATCCTTACGACGGCGCGAACCCGGGAATTGAAGTGCGCCTCGATCTCATCCACTTTGACGAGGTTGGTCGCGTGCGTCGCCGTATTGAGCGCGACGACGGCGTTGCGCACCAGGTCGGCGTAACCGTTGGACTCGAGCCAGGTGAGGGTCTCCGATGCGAGCCGCGCCTCATCGACGCTGCCGCCGGAGACGACGACGATCTCGTCGGCACGTTGCAGCGTCGCCCGCATAACCGAGTGCACGATGCCCGTACCGCAGTCGGTCAGCACGATCGAGTAGTACCTGGCTGTCTGGTCGGCCACGACGTTGTAGTCGTTCTCATCGAAAGCCTGGGCGAGAAGCGGGTCGGTATCTGAGGCCAGGATGTCGAGCCTCGTCTCGTCCCGGGAAACAAGCGTCGAGAAGTCGGTGAAACCGTTGATCGACGCGGCCTGCGTGACGACGTCGCGAACGGTGGACCGGGTCTGCTTGTGCACGCGCTCCGCGAGAGTGCCGCGGTCGGGATTCGCATCGATGGCGATCACACGGTCGTCACGAACATCCGCCATGGCCATACCCAGCAGGGTCGTGATGGTCGTCTTTCCGACGCCGCCCTTTCGGGTGAGCACGGGAATGAACCGTGTGCCGCCCTCGAACTGCTTGTGGATGCGCGCGTCAATCGCCTTGCGCTCGCGCACTCGAAGGGAGTCGCCGATGTTGACCAGGTGAAAACTGATCGCGTAGAAGAACTCGGGCCAGAAACCCTCCGGCGCCTGTCGCCGCTTCTTGCGCTTGTCGATCAGTCGCTCAGCGGTGAGCATGGCGGCGGGCTCCGGACTCGACGACGGCTCGCCGCGGAGGCTCTCACGACGCGTATAGGGCGTCGGCTCGGGTTCGGGCAGGGGAACGATCCTGGGCGGCTCGACCTCGTCGACCACCGGCACGGTCGGAACAACCGCGATCGCGACGGATGTCGTGGCTGGTTCGACCTCGCCCGGATCGACAGGCACATCATGGATCGCCACCGCGACCTCGTGGTCGGGGGCCTCGTGCACGTGGGCGGGAAGGTCAACGCTGAATGTGACGGTTTCCGGCTGGGGCGTTGGGGCAGTGCGCGGTGACACGACCCGCCGCGGGATCACGCGGTCGGGTGCCGCGAGCGCCGTCGTCGACGACGGCTTGCCCGGAACTGCTCCGGTGATCGTCGAACCCTGGGCGGGCTTCTTTTCCTGAAGCTGGCGAGAATCGTCAGTTTCCGGGGCAGAATCGGGTTTCTTGCCCTGTGATTTTTGCTGCGTCACCAAAAGTTGTGATTCCTTTTTCTCTGGACGACTAGGCAGTCTACCGCTGAGAAGAAATCAAAAGTCGGGGTTGTGCTCAGGCGATCTCTACGATGAGGTCTCCGGCATCCACCTGCTGCGTCTTCGGGATCGCGACGCGGCGAACGGTTCCGGCGACGGGCGCCGTGATCGCCGCTTCCATCTTCATGGCCTCGATGGATGCGACGGCCTGCCCCGCCTGCACCTGCGCTCCCTCCTCCACCTGCAGCGTCACGACGCCCGAGAACGGCGCGGCGACCTGCCCGGGCTTCGACGGATCGGCCTTCTCGGCCGCTTTGCTCGCGATGGTGACGCTTCGGTCGCGCACGAAGACGGGACGGAGCTGGCCGTTCATGACGGTCATCACCGTGCGCATCCCCTTGTCGTCGGCTTCTCCGATCGCCTCGAGCCCGACATACAGGCTGACGCCCTTACTCATCTCGACCACGTGCTCGACCCCCGGACGAAGGCCGTACAGGTAATCGACGGTGTCGACCACGGAGAGGTCGCCGAAGACTTCGCGGTTCTCTTCGAAGATCTTCGTCGGCCCGGCGAACAGCAGGCGGTTGAGAGTGCGGCGACGCGTCGCCGAGTCCGCCGCGAGCGCCGCCAGGTCGCCATCGGTGACCGGCTCGACACCGATCTTGATCGTGCGCCCCTTCAGAACCTTGCTTCGGAACGGCTCCGGCCACCCGCCGGGGAGATCGCCCAACTCGCCGGCCATGAAACCGATCACCGAGTCGGGGATGTCGTACTTCTGCGGGTTGGCCTCGAAATCGTCAGGGTCGGCATCGGCTGCGGCAAGAGCGAGGGCCAGGTCGCCGACCACCTTCGATGATGGCGTGACCTTCGGCGGGCGACCCAGGATGCGGCTCGCAGCCGCGTAAAGGTCTTCAATCTTCTCGAAATGGTCGCCGAGGCCCAGCGCGATCGCCTGCTGCCGCAGGTTGGAGAGCTGGCCGCCGGGAATCTCGTGTTTGTAAACCCGGCCGGTCGGACCAGGTAAACCGGACTCGAACGGCTTGTAAATGTGGCGCACGGCCTCCCAGTACGGCTCGAGGTCGGAGACCGCCTGCAGCGAGAGACCGGTATCCCTTTCGGTGTGGGCGAGGGCCGCGACAAGAGCAGAGGCGGATGGCTGGCTGGTCGTTCCCGCCATCGGCGCGCTGGCGACATCCACCGCATCCGCGCCCGCCCGGCTTGCCGCAAGCAGCGTCGCAAGCTGGCCGCCCGCGGTGTCGTGCGTGTGCACGTGAACGGGCAGGTCGAAGCGCTCACGAAGCGCCGCGACAAGCTTCTCCGCGGCTTCGGCACGCAGCAGGCCCGCCATGTCCTTAATCGCGATGATGTGTGCACCGGCGTCGACGATCTGCTCCGCGAGCCTCAGGTAGTAGTCGAGGGTGTATAGCTTCTCCGCCGGGTCGAGCAGGTCGGCGGTGTAACACAGGGCGACCTCGGCGACCGTGGTGCCCGTCGCCAGCACCGAGTCGATGGCCGGCTTCATCTGCGAGACGTCGTTGAGCGCGTCGAAGATGCGGAAGATATCGACACCGGTGGCAGCCGCCTCGCGCACGAACGCATCCGTGACCTCGGTCGGGTACGGCGTGTAGCCGACCGTGTTGCGCCCGCGCAGCAGCATCTGGATGTTGATATTGGGCAGTGCCTCGCGAAGCGCGGACAACCGCTCCCAGGGGTCCTCGGCCAGGAACCGGAGCGCGACGTCATAGGTGGCCCCGCCCCATGCCTCGACCGACAACAGCTGGGGCGTCAGGCGGGCGACATACGGAGCGATGGCGACCAGGTCCCGGGTGCGAACCCGGGTGGCGAGCAACGACTGGTGGGCATCCCGCATGGTCGTCTCGGTCACGGCAAGAGCGGTCTGTGCTCGCAGGGCGGATGCGAACCCGACAGGACCGAGTTCGAGCAGCCGCTGGCGCGACCCCGCCGGCGCCGGCACGTCCAAGTCAACGGCGGGCAGCTTCTGCGACGGGTTGATCAGCCCCTCACCGCTGCCATTGGGCTGGTTGACGGTGATATCCGCCAGCCAGTTCAGCACCTTGGTGCCGCGGTCTTTCGACTGTCGGCCGCGAACCAGCCACGGCCGTTCCTCGATGAACGACGTGCTGAGGTCGCCGGCCGCGAAGTCCGGGTCATCAAGGACCGCCTGCAGGAACGGGATGTTAGTCGTTACGCCGCGAAGACGGAACTCGGCGAGGCCCCGCTTCGCCCTGTTCACCGCGGTGGCGAAGTCGCGGCCGCGGCAGGTCATCTTGACGAGCATCGAGTCGAAGTGTGGCGAAATCTGCGCGCCGGCGTTGATCGTGCCGCCATCCAGCCGCACCCCCGCACCGCCGGGCGAGCGGTATGTGGTGATCTTGCCCGTGTCCGGCCGGAATCCGGCGGCCGGGTCCTCAGTTGTGATCCGGCACTGCAGCGCTGCGCCGCGCAGGCGCAGGTCTTTCTGCTCGAGACTGAGACCGGCGAGGGTCTCCCCCGCGGCGATCCGCATCTGCGACTGCACGAGGTCGACATCGGTCACCTCCTCGGTGACCGTGTGCTCCACCTGGATCCGCGGGTTCATCTCGATGAAGAAGTGCTGGCCCGCTCGCTCCCCGGCCGTGTCGAGCAAGAACTCGACCGTGCCCGCGTTCTGGTAGCCGATCGAACGGGCGAACGCGATCGCGTCCCGGTACATCGCCTGGCGCACCGTCTCGTCGAGGTTGGGCGCAGGTGCGATCTCGATGACCTTCTGGTGGCGGCGCTGCACGGAACAGTCGCGTTCGAACAGGTGAACCGTCTCGCCCGTCGCATCCGCCAGGATCTGCACCTCGATGTGGCGGGGCCGCACCACGGCCTGCTCGAGAAACATGGTCGGGTCGCCGAATGCGCTGTCGGCCTCCCGCATGGCTGCCTCGAGTGCCTCCCGAAGGTCTTCCTTCTTCTCGACTCGGCGCATCCCGCGACCGCCCCCGCCCGCGACCGCCTTGGCGAAGATCGGGAAGCCGATGGCGTCCGCACCGGCGAGCAACTCGTCGAGGTCTTTGGATGCGGGCGTCGACGCCAGCACCGGCACGCCCGCCGCGATGGCATGCTCCTTGGCGGTCACCTTGTTGCCCGCCATCTCGAGGACCTTCGTTGGCGGCCCGATGAAGGTGATACCGGCGTCGGCCGCCGCCTGGGCAAGGTCGGGGTTCTCCGACAGGAACCCATAGCCCGGGTAGATGGCGTCAGCGCCGGCGAGCTTCGCAACGCGGATGATCTCCGCGACGTCGAGATAGGCGCGAACCGGATGCCCCTCCTCGCCGATCTGGTAGGCCTCATCGGCCTTCAGCCGGTGCATGGAGTTGCGATCCTCGTAGGGGAACACCGCCACGGTGGATGCGCCGAGCTCGTATGCCGCTCGCATCGCCCGAATCGCGATTTCACCGCGGTTTGCAACGAGGATCTTGGAAAACATGAGGTCCCTTCCGGCGTAATGAATTCTAAATCGAACGGCGGTGGCACTCCGACCCGTGAGATCCCCGTGCATGACGGGTCCTTTTAGGTTCTTTAACACTAGTGAAGGTATCGTCGTTGCTTGTGCATGTACTCAGCGTCAGCTCCCTTAAAGGGGGCGTGGGAAAGACCACTGTGACGCTCGGGCTGGCCTCCGCCGCCTTCGCCCGCGGGTTGCGCACCCTCGTCGTCGACCTCGATCCCCAGTCGGACGTGTCGACGGGCATGGACATCAATGTCGCCGGTCATCTCAATGTCGCCGACGTGCTGGCGAGCCCGAAGGAGAAGATCGTCCGCGCGGCGATCACGGCCAGCGGCTGGACCCGGGGACGCAGCGGCAAGATCGACGTGATGATCGGCTCCCCGTCCGCCATTAACTTCGATGGGCCGCATCCGAGCATCCGCGACATCTGGAAGCTCGAGGAAGCCCTCGCCAACGTCGAAGCCGACTACGACCTGGTGCTCATCGACTGCGCCCCATCTCTTAACGCCCTGACGCGCACCGCGTGGGCTGCCAGCGACCGGGTGACCGTCGTCACCGAGCCAGGCCTGTTCTCCGTTGCCGCGGCGGATCGTGCCCTGCGCGCGATCGAGGAGATCCGTCGGGGCCTCTCACCGCGGCTCCAGCCTCTGGGCATCATCGTGAACCGCGCCAGGGTTCAGTCGCTCGAGCACCAGTTCCGGATCAAGGAACTCCGGGACATGTTCGGGCCCCTGGTATTGAGCCCCCAGCTTCCCGAGCGCACCTCCCTCCAGCAGGCGCAGGGTGCGGCCAAGCCGCTCCATGTGTGGCCGGGCGAGAGCGCGCAGGAGATGGCCCGCAACTTCGACCAGCTTCTCGAGCGTGTCATGCGCACGGCGCGCCTGGGTGAGTTCGCCTAGCCAGGATGAAACTCGCGGACGGTGCTGAGTCCGAGCCGTCCCAGGTCGGCTATGACCGCGCGCGCCTTGAGACGGTAGCGGACATGGTGCGCTCGCGTGGCGGCGCCTCGTGGCTCGTGGTGCTGCGCGACGGCGAGGTCGTTCTCGACCGCCGGGTGGGCTGTGAACGGGATGCCCTGTTCTACACCTTCTCCGTGAGCAAGCCGTTCGTTGCGCTGGCCGTGCACCTGCTGGCACAGCGCGGAATGCTCAGCCTCGACGATCCGGTCGCGATGCACTGGCCGGAATATGCGGCTCACGGCAAGGACCGCATCACGATCCGTCACGTGCTCACGCACCGCTCCGGGGTGCCATTCTCGAGCGGCACGCTTGTGGGCGACGCCCTCGCGATGACGGACTGGGGCAGGTCTGTGGCGCTCGCGGAGAACGCGAAACCGCGCTGGCCCGCCGGGGACTTCGTCGGCTACGAGGTGCTCAGCTTCGGGTTCATCCTGGGTGAGATCGTGCGGAGGGTCAGCGGCTCACCGATCGACGAGTTCCTGGACTCGGAGTTCTTCGTTCCGCTGCGACTGCCGAACATCCGGCTCGGGCTGGCCGACGGCGAGGTGGACCGGGGCGTTCCGCTCGAGTCGAGGGGAACCCTCCAGAAATCGACGCGAATGACGTTCAATCGCAGTCGCGTTCGCCAGGCGGTCGTCCCGGCGGCGGGGATTTCGGCGAGTGCGTATGACCTGGCCCGCTTCTACAAGGCCATGCTGAAGGGCGGCAAGCGTCGCGATGTGCGCGTGCTGTCGAAGTCCACTGTGCTTGAGGCACGGCGTGTCTCCAGCGAGGGCGAACGCGACCGAACACTGCACACGCATCCGCGGTGGGCCCATGGATTCCAGCTCGGCGGCCCGTCGATCGCTCCTCGGCCGATGGGCCGCAAGGGGAGCCTCCTCGCGTTCGGTCACAATGGCAGCAGCACGTGCAACGCCTGGGCTGACCCCGATCGCGGCGTCGTGTTCGTGTACCTGACCAACCTCGCAGCGCAGCGCTGGCCCGCGCTGGAGCACATGAGCGACGTCAGCGACGCCCTGCTCGACGCCGAACTCCCCGTGCCCGCCGTCCTCTGACCCTTCACACCCTTCACACCCTTCACGTCCTTGCGGCGGGAGAAACCGCGGGCTGCGGCGGGAGAAACTGGCACGCGGGCGGGGTTACAACTCCGCCCACGGGTCAGTTTCTCCCTCCACCACGTTCTTCCGCCACCAGGGCTCGACACGACAGCTCGACACGGCAGCTCGACAGAACAGCTCGACACGACAGCTCGACACGGCGGCTCGACAGAACAGCTCGACAGAACACCTCACGCGGACAACTCGGCCCGGCGAGGTCCGGCCGCAACAGGAGCCAGTGCCCTGAAGCGCTAGCTCGCGCGGGTGGCGCGGCGCTGGGCCAGCTCGTCCGCAGGGTCTTCACCCTTGACCGAATCGAGCTCGGTGAGGCTCGATTCGACTTCGCGCAGAACCTTGCCGACGGCGATACCGAACACACCCTGTCCCCGGCTCACGAGGTCGATGACCTCGTCGTCTGAGGTGCAGAGGTAAACGCTCGCGCCGTCGCTCATGAGCGTGGTCTGGGCGAGGTCATTCACGCCCGCCTCGCGAAGCTGGTTGACGGCGGTGCGGATCTGCTGCAGCGAAATCCCGGTGTCCAGCAGGCGCTTGACGAGCTTGAGAACCAGGATGTCGCGGAAGCCGTAAAGGCGCTGAGAACCCGAGCCGGCAGCACCGCGAACGGTCGGCTCAACCAGTTCGGTACGGGCCCAATAGTCGAGCTGGCGGTAGCTGATGCCTGCCGCGCGAGCGGCGATCGCCCCGCGGTATCCCGCCGTGTCGTCGAGGTCGGGCATCCCGTCGGTGAACAGCAGGCCAAGGTCATAGCGTGAATCCTCGCTACGGCTGAGTTCACTCATGGCCTTGCCTTCCGTTACTTCGGATCGTACGCTTCTGCGTGCTTCCCGGACGAGTTCCAGACCCGGTTCCGAGACAATCAACCAAACCTTCAGGTTTAAGTTGACACTTACTGTTGAGCTAGTGCAACGCTACCCACGCCGACACTACCGAGCAACGACATTCGACGAAATCGACGCGGCGTGTCGAAACGGGGGCCAGTCGCGATGCCCACGCCCCTACCGCAGCTTGGACAGGGCAGACCGGATCAGGCTACCCCGGACCACCTCGAGCTGGCCCGCAATCTCTTTCGCCAGTTCGGCCGCCTTGGCGCGAGACGACGCATCCTTACGGCGGGACACCGGGATGAGCGCGCTCTCGATAAGTCCGAGCTCACGCTCCGCGGCAGCCCTGAACCCGCGCAGGTGCCGCGGCTCAATGCCGGAGCGCTGCAATTCGACCAGGGCGCGGAGTACCGAAAGCGTGTCTTCACCAAAGTGTTCGGCCGGCAGCAGCAGCGACGCCGAAATAGCGTCATTGAACAGCATCACCGTCGCACCCGCCTCGCGAAGCAACTCGTCGCGGGTGTAGCGGCGGTCCGTCGAGAGGATCGACGGGGCCTGAGTGGCTCCGCCGGGAAGGACAGGCTGGCGCCCGGCATCCAGCTCGTCAAGGTATCCCCGGATGACCTTGAGCGGCAGGTAATGGTCACGCTGCATGGTGAGCACGAAGCGCAGGCGGTCCAGATCCGTACTCGAGAACTTGCGGTAACCGGATTCGGTCCGTGCCGGAGAAATCAGCTGGCGCTCCTCCAGAAAGCGCAGTTTCGACGGCGAGAGATCCGGGAACTCGGGGATCAGCCGGGCAAGGACCTGCCCGATGCTGAGCAGCGATTCACGTGGCACGCCTGCCCGTGGGTTCGCTGCCGGAGAACCTGCAGCTGACGCCGCGGACGCCGCCACAGCGGACGATCGAGTGGCACTAGGAACGGCCGATTCGCGCGCCACTATTTGCTGGCCACGTGCGCGAGATCGACACGGGAAGCGTAAAACGTGAGGCGGAACTTGCCCACCTGTACCTCGGAACCATCGTGAAGACGAGCCTCGCCCTGAATGCGATTGCCGTCGTGATAAGTACCGTTCAGTGAGCCGAGATCTTTGACCTCGAAATCGGTGCCCGAGCGAAGGAACTCGGCGTGCCGACGCGACACCGTCACGTCGTCCAGAAAGATGTCGGCTTCGGGGTGGCGCCCAACGGTCGTCAGGTCGGAGTCGAGAAGGAACCGGGCACCCGCATTGGGCCCGCGCCGCACAACCAGGAGCGCGGAGCCGGAGGGAAGCGCGCCGATGGCATCCTGCTCATCGCGGGTGACGTCGCCGTCCAACGCCGCGACCTGTGCCGCGAAACCACCCGTGAATGTCATGGTGGCGTCGTTCTGCGACGATTCATCTGCCGCGGGCGCGTCACGCGAAACCCTGGGCGTCTCCGGCGATTCCGCCCCACTGGAATCAACCATCGTGGACCTCCATTCAGCCACCCAGCGTATCGGATGCCGACGCCGGCGCGCCCAGCGGAATTCGAATCACGCGGGCTGTCTCACGAATGTAGACGATGCCGGCCCACCAATACAGGAACGCTCCCCAGAGTGCGAACGCCCAGCCGACGGGATCGGTGATCCAGTTGATCTGGTGGAAGGCCAGGCCGAGCATCAGGATGGGCAGCGCGAACAGCAACGCGAACGTGCCCATCTTGCCGAGGTGATGCACGGGAAGCGGCCCGTAGCCGTGGTTGGCGAGCACAATCCCGAGCCCGGCAAGCATGAAGTCCCGGCCGACGATAACCACCACAAGCCAGATCGGAATGACTTCGCGGACGCAGAGGCCCGCCAGTGCCGCGAAGATGAACAGGCGGTCAGCGGCGGGATCCAGCAGCTGGCCGAGGCGTGAGACCTGGTTGAAACGCCTGGCCACCTGGCCGTCGATGTAGTCGGTGACGCTCGACACGACGAGCACGATGAGAGCCGCGAAGTCGGCGCCCACAATGATGAAGACCAGGAAAACCGGAACCAGCGCCAGCCGAATGAGGCTCAGGAAGTTTGGAATGGTCAGGATTCGGGAGCTGACCTGGATGCGGTCTGTTCCTGCCATGCGCTGAGTCTATCCAGTCTGGCCTTCGCAGTAAGCTGCGATAGTGACCCCTCTTCTCGTTGCCCTGCTGGTCGCGGCCGGTGTGTGCCTGTTCGTCTGGATCGCATCCCTGATCTCGAATGACCACTCGTGGGTTGATCGTATTTGGTCGATCGTGCCCGTCGTCTACGTCTGGATCTTCGCCGGATTCGCCGGGCTGGCGGATGCGCGACTTGACGTCATGGCCGGCGTGGTCACGCTCTGGGGCGCCCGACTCACATTCAACTTTGCGCGTAAGGGCGGCTACAGCGGGGTCGAGGATTACCGCTGGCCCATCCTGCAGTCGCGGATGCCGCGCTGGCAGTTCGAGATCTTCAACTTCTTCTTCATCGTGATCTGGCAGAACGTCATCCTGCTGCTGATCGCGCTGCCGGCCTACACCGCCTACCAGAATCGTTCGACGCCGTTCGGCGTGTGGGATCTCGTGGTGGCGTTGGTCTTCGTCGCGCTCACGGTCGGTGAGACGGTCGCCGACCAGCAGCAGTGGAATTTCCAGAACTGGAAGAAGGCGGAGAAAGCTGCCGGCCGCGACCCCTACCCCCGGTTCGTGCAGACCGGGCTATGGCAGTTCAGCCGCCACCCGAATTTCTTCTTCGAGCAGGCCCAGTGGTGGACACTGTTTTTCTTCGGGGTGGTGGCCGCCGGTTCCCTGCTGCAGTGGACAGTTGCGGGAGCATTCCTGCTGACCACACTGTTCATCGGATCGACCATCTTCACCGAGAGCATCACCAGGTCGCGATACCCGGAGTACGCCGAATACCAGGCCCGAGTTTCAGGGATCATCCCGTTCCCGCCGCGTCGGCGCGAAGAGAACGTCATCGCGAGCTAACTTAACGCTCATGTCGTGCATCCGGTTCAATACACCAGCGCAGAGGCGAGC
>Ga0302283_1000281_pt1 | contig 40563 bp, 42 predicted proteins | sample III_Fen_E1_4_FD_198770 | JGI IMG/M metagenome (GOLD analysis project Ga0302283, IMG submission 198770) | Peat permafrost microbial communities from Stordalen Mire near Abisko, Sweden - III_Fen_E1_4 | ecosystem: Environmental > Terrestrial > Soil > Wetlands > Permafrost | place: Sweden: Abisko... | reverse complement strand
GCTCCAGGCGACAGAAGCCGGCGTAGAGCGAGGCGGCGTCCGCGCCCACCAGGAGCCCGGGATCCAGATCGGCCACCAGTGCGGTGAGGGCGGCGTCCAGCGAGGACATCCGGGCCGACAGGCCGGGTCCCACCACGGGAGTCACGGGAGTCACGGGAGTCACCACGGGTCCCACCACGGGAGTCACGGGGACCGTCGGGAGTGCATCGGAGAAGGTGGCCAGCGCCATGGGGCCAGCCTGGCCGGGGGGTGTGACTCAGGGGTCGGTTCAGGGGGGTCGGCGACGCCCCCGCGTCGGGACCGTCGCCGTTCGCCGCCCTGGGCTCGGGTAACATCTGCCCAGCCCAGGGCCGGGTTCCGCCCCGCCCCCCGAACCGTGTACTGGAGACGCCGTGCCCGCTGAGACCCACGTGGAGAAGGGTCCGCTCGACCGCCAGCAGATCCTCGAGCTCATCCGTGAGCTCCTGGCCGACATCCTGGAGATCGAACCGTCGACCATCAGCGAATCGTCCTCGTTCGCCGAGGACCTCGACGCCGACTCCCTGGCCCTGATCGAGCTGGTGGAGGGTCTCGAGGAGGAGCTGAGCGAGCGTTCGGTCGGCTTCCGGATCGACGACGAGGACCTGGAGGAGCTCCGCACGGTCCGTGATGCCGTGGACTACGTCGACGCCAAACTCGGGGCGTCCTGAGGGGCCCGATGACGCCCCCGGGCAGTGCCGGGGGACCGGCGGGTGACAGCGGTCTCGCCGAGCGCCTGGGCCACGCCTTCACCTCCCCTGTCCTGCTCGGACAGGCCCTGGCCCACCGGTCGTGGTGCTCGGAGCACGGGGCGGCTGCATCCAACGAGCGACTCGAGTACCTGGGTGACGCCGTGCTGGGTCTGGTGGTCGCCGAGGACACCTTCCGCACCTACCCGGACATGTCCGACGGGACGCTCTCCAAGGTGCGGGCCTCCGTCGTCAACGCCCGGGTCCTGGCCGAGGTGGCCCGCGGTCTGGGGATTCCCGACCACCTCCGCCTGGGCAAGGGCGAGGACGCCTCGGGGGGCCGGGACAAGGAGTCGATCCTGGCCGACACCATGGAGGCGGTCATCGGTGCGGTCTACCTCGACGGGGGCGTGGACAGTGCCCGTGAACTGGTACTTTCCCTCCTCGGGGACCGGATCACGGCGGCAGTAGGGGAGCCGGGGGAGTCGGACCACAAGAGCCGCCTGCAAGAGGAGACCGTCCGGTTGGGTCGGGGCGTGCCCCACTACGAGGTGCAGGGTTCCGGCCCCGACCATGCTCGCAGGTACCTGGCCACGGTGTACGTTGCTGGCCAGCGCCTCGGTACGGGGGAGGGGCGCTCCAAGAAGGACGCCGAGCAGGTCGCCGCCCAGGTGGCCTGCGGATCGTTGGAAGCCGAGAGAGGCGGGGGAAATGCCTGAGCTTCCCGAAGTAGAGACCATCCGACGGGACCTCCAGGGCGAGGTCGTGAACCGGAAGATCAAGTCGGTCGAGGTGCGCAACGGTCGGACCGTGCGCCGCCATCCGAGCGCCAAGCAGTTCCGGGCCCAGCTCGAAGGGCGCACCATCACGGCCATCAACCGGGCCGGCAAGTACATCCTGCTCGTCCTGGACGACGGGGCCACGCTCGTGATCCACCTGGGGATGAGCGGCCAGCTGCACCGGGTGAAGAACGTGAAGGAGGCCAAGGTCCCCCACACCCATGCGGTGATCACCTTCACCCAGGGCGGCCAGCTGCGCTTCGTGGACCCGCGCACTTTCGGCGAGCTGTTCGTGTCGGCCGCCCCGGCCGAGGGGGAACGGGCGCTCCCCGAGCTCGCCCACCTGGGCTTCGACCCGCTCGAGGACATCATGAGCTGGGAGAAGTTCTGGGTCCTCCTGTCGTCCCACAAGGCAGGGCTCAAATCGCTGCTGATGGACCAGGAGTTCGTGGCCGGCATCGGCAACATGTACGCCGACGAGATCCTGTTCGCGGCCGGTCTCCGCTACGACCGCCAGTCGAACTCGCTGTCGTCCCAGGAGGTCCGACGCCTGTACCGGGCCATGGTCGAGACCCTGGCCGAGGCCGTGAAGCGCCGCGGCTCGTCACTGGCCGACGAGCAGTACCGGGACCTGTTCGGGGAGGTCGGCGACTACCAGGACCAGCACCAGGCCTACGACCGCGAGGGGCAGGCCTGCCGGCGCTGCCGCTCGACGATCGTGCGGGTGAAGTCCGGCGGGCGCTCGACGTTCTTCTGTGAACATTGCCAGGTCTGACCAGGGCTCCTGCGGTGCCCCGCGGGTGCCGATAGGGTGAGCGCCCGGTGTTCCTGAAGTCCCTCTCCCTCAAAGGATTCAAGTCCTTCGCCGACCCCGCGGTGCTCGAATTCGAGCCCGGGGTCACCGTCGTCGTGGGCCCGAACGGGAGCGGCAAGTCCAACGTGGTCGACGCCGTGGCCTGGGTGCTCGGCGCCCAGGGCCCCCGGACGGTGCGCTCGGCCAAGATGGAGGACGTCATCTTCATGGGGACGGCCGACCGTCCCGCCCTCGGCCGGGCCGAGGTCTCCCTGACCATCGACAACAGCTCGGGCAAGCTCTCGGCGGATCTGGCCGAGGTGACCATCACCCGCACGCTCTTCCGATCAGGTGACAGCGAGTACTCGATCAACGGGGCACCGTGCCGGCTGCTCGACATCCAGGAGCTCCTGTCCGACACCGGCGTCGGCCGCCAGCAGCACGTCATCATCAGCCAGGGGCACCTCGACGCCATCCTGGAGGCCCGTCCCGAGGACCGTCGGTCGGTGATCGAGGAGGCGGCCGGCGTTCTCAAGTACCGTCGCCGCCGCGAGCGGTCCGAGCGCCGGCTGGCCTCGACCGAGGAGAACCTCGAGCGACTGTTCGACCTGGTCCGCGAGGTGAAGCGGCAGATCCGGCCGCTCGAGCGCCAGGCCGCGGCCGCCCGCTCCTACACCGGTCTGGCCGACGAGCTGCGGGCCGTGCGGCTGCACGTCGCCGGAAGTGAGCTCGGGGCGCTCGAGCGGCAGCGCGGCGCCTGCATCCGGCTCCAGGAGGAGCAGAAGGCCAAGGAGCTCGCCCTGCAGGCCGCCCTGGGCGAGCTGGACGCGGACTCCGAACGGACGGCCGACGAGCTGTCGGCCGAGCGGGAGTCCGACCTGACGGCGGCACTCGGGCGGACCGAGGGCATGGTCGAGCGGGCCCGTGGCCTGTCGGGGGTGCTCCGCGAGCGCCAGCGGTCCCTGGCCCGCGCTCTCGACGCCGCAGCCGACGCAGATGTCGTGTCGACACTCGAGGCCGAAGGGGCCCGTCTGGCCGAGGAGCTGGAGGCCGCCGGCCAGGAGGCCACCGACCTCGCCCCCGAGCAGGACGGATTGCTGGCCGCCGAGGCCGCGGCCGCCGCCGAGCTCCGGGCCCACCTGGACGCACGTGGGGACGGGACCGAGCTGCGGCGGGCCGAGGAGGCCGTGACCGTCGCCCGGGGCCAGCTGGCCTCCCTCGAGCACGCCCTGGAACGCGACCGTCGCGCCCTCGACCAGCTCATCGCCCGTCAGGGGGCGACCGAGCGACGGGCCGCGGTGCTCGAGGGCGAGGACCACGAGCTGGGCGAGCGCCTGGCCGAGACCGAGCAGAGCCGGCATCAGCTCCAGGCCACCCGTGCCGGGACCGAGGCACTCCACGTGGCCGCGGTGCGCCGGGTGGAGCTGGCCGAGGAGACGCTGCGCCAGGCTGAGCAGGAGCACGCACGTTCCCAGGCCCGGGCCGACGCCCTCGAACGGGCCCTCGACGAGGCCCGGGGCGCTGCAGGCGCCGAGCTCCTGGCCGGGGTGGACGGGGTCGTGGGGACCCTGCTCGACCTGGTCGAAGTGGACAGCGGGTGGGAGGAGGCCTTCGAGGCCGCGGCCGGGGCCTCGTTGGCGGCGGTGGTGGTGTCCGGCAGCGAGCCGGCCCGTGCCGCACTGTCCCGGCTCCGCCAGGGCGGGGCCACCGGTGCGGTGCTGGCGCTGACCGAGTCGGCCGGCTCCCGTCGCGTCGAGTTGGCCGGTCCGGCCACGCCCGCCGGTACCGAATCGATCCGGGGCCACGTGCGCCCGCGCTCCGGTGGCCGTGCCTACCCGGGCCTCGACGCCGTCCTGGACACCCTCCTCCATGGTTCCTGCTGTGCCCAGCGGGGCTGGTCCGAGGCCATCGACCTGGCGTTGTCCCGCCCCGATCTCGTCGTGGTCACACGTGACGGTGACCGCTTCTCGCCGACCGGCTGGCGGGTGCGAGCCGGTGGGGGCGTGGTGACCGCAGCGGTCGTCGACGAGGCCCGCCAGCGCGCCGAGGTGGCCCGGGGCGAGGCGTCCCGTGCCGCCGACGAGCGCACCGCCGCCCGCTCCGAGGTGGAAGCCAACCGCGAGGCCGCCGCCGAGGCGGTGCGGGCCGACGACCGCAACGAGGTGGCCCATCAGGCGGCCCGGGTCGGCCGACAGCGCGTGTCGGGTGACCGGGACCTGCTCGGTACCGAGCTCGAGGAGATCCGGCGGAACCGTGCGGAGCTCGAGGAGCGGATCGACCGCGACGCGGCACGGGTGGCCGAGCTGGTGTCCGGCATGCCCGGGCTGGAGAACGAGCGGGTGCGGGCATCCGAGAAGGTGGCCGCGGCCCGTGAGGAACGGCGCCGCATCGACGGGCGCATCGCCGAGACCGCGGCGGCCCGCAACGAGTGGGAGGTGCGCACCGCCGGACTGGTGGAGCGCCGCCGTGTCCTGGCCGAGCGGCTGGCCGAGGTGGAGCGCCGGCTGACCGGCCACGCCGAGGAGCGCCAGCAGGCGGCCGAGCGCCGGACCCGGCTCGAGGCCGACGCCACGGCCGTCGAGCGCCTGCTGGGTCTGGTGGCCGAGGCCCAGGGAGGTCTCGACGCGCTGCTGTCGTCGCTGCGGGACCGTCACCGCCGCCAGCTCGAGGCGGTACGGGCCGGTGGGGCCCGGCTCGAGGAGCTCCGCCGCCAACGGGCCGTCAGCGAGCACGAGCTGGCCGCCACCCGCAGCCGCCTGCAGAAGGCCCAGCTCGATCTGGTCGAGGCCACCGTGCGGCACGAGTCGGTCGTCGAGACCCTGCGCCGCGAGCTGGGCTGCGGGCCCGAGGACGCGCTCGACGCCCCGATACCCGAACTGCCCGAGGGCGTCGACGCCGCGACCCGGGTGGCCCAGCTCGAGGCCGAGCTGGCGGCCATCGGCCCGGTCAACCCCCTGGCCATGGAGGAATTGTCGGAACTGGGGGAGCGGCACCAGTTCCTCGAGTCCCAGGTCGAGGACGTCCGCAAGGCGCAGCGCGACCTCCGCCAGGTCATCCGCACGCTGGACGAGGAGATCATGCACGTCTTCGACTCGGCGTTCGCCGACGTCAACGAGCACTTCTCGAACCTGATCACGTCGCTGTTCCCCGGTGGCACCGGCCGGCTGTCACTCACCGATCCCGAGAACCTCCTCGACACCGGGGTCGAGGTCGAGGTCCGGCCGGCCGGGCGGAACGTCCGGCGCCTGTCGCTCCTCTCGGGCGGGGAGCGGTCGCTGGTGGCCATGGCCTACCTGTTCGCCGTGTTCCGGAGCCGGCCGTCGCCCTTCTACCTGATGGACGAGGTGGAAGCCGCCCTCGACGACGTCAACCTCATGCGGTTCCTGGCGCTTGTCAACGAGTTCCGCGACGAGGCACAGCTGATCATCGTGAGCCACCAGAAGCGGACCATGGAGGCGGCCGACGCCCTCTACGGCGTGACCATGGCACCCGGCGGATCGTCGAAGGTGGTCAGTCAGAAGGTCCCCCGGGACCGGACCGCCGTCGACACCCTCGACGCCCGGCCGACGGCCAAGCTCGACGTGCGGACCATGGCCCCGGTGACCGTCCCGGAGCTGGACGACGGGACGGACACCGCCCGAGACGGGTCCGCTTCCGATGGGCACGAGACCGACGAGTTCCCGACCGACGAGGCTCCGACCGACGAGGCTCCGACCGACGAGGCTCCGACCGACGAGGCTCCCGGGCGGACGACCCTGCCGGGGACCCTGAACGAGGTTGCCCGACGACTCGACTCGCCGACCACCGGTGAACCCGGCGGTGCCGCCAGCCTGGCCGGCGCCGAGCCGGTCGGCGGGCCGGACCTGTGATCGACGCCGCCACCCTGACCGCCTCCTCCGACGTCGTCATCGGGCTGGCCGTGGCCGTGCCGGTGCTCCTGGTGGCGGGCGGTGTGGTCCTCGCCCGGCGAGGACGGCCGGGCCCGGCCGACGAATCGGAGGCCGCGGCGTCCGGCGTGGCCGTCGCCGAACGACCCACGGCACCCGCCGCTCCCGCTGCGGCGCCACCTGTCGCCGCCGAGACCACCGCCGTGGAGGCGGAGGTACCGGCTCCCGAGCCCGCCGTCGAAACCGAGCCGGCCTCCTACCGGGGTCGGCTGGGAAAGGCCCGGGGACTGTTGTCGGGCTACGTGGGCGCCATCCGGGCCCGGGGCAGGATCGACGCCGGCACCTGGGACGACCTCGAGGAGGCCCTGATCCGGGCCGACGTCGGGGTCGGGGCCACCGATGCGCTCCTCGACGACCTGCGGGATCGGGTCAAGACCGGTGAGATCGGTGGGCCCGACGCCCTGGTCGACGCCCTCAAGGCCGACATGGTGGCCATGTTGGCATCCGGGGCGTCCGGACTGCCCGAGGTCGGGTCCACGCGGCCGTCCGCTGCCGCCGACGAGGCCGAGCGAAGGGTCGACGTGTGGCTCTTCGTCGGTGTCAACGGGGTCGGAAAGACGACCACCGTGGGCAAGGTGGCCAACCGCCTCGCCCGGGAAGGCACACCGGTGCTCCTGGCCGCAGGCGACACCTTCCGGGCCGCCGCCGGGGAGCAGCTCCAGCTGTGGGCGGAGCGGTCAGGGGCCGACATCGTGCGCGGCGCCGAGGGCGGGGACCCGTCATCGGTGGTGTTCGACGCCGTCCAGCGTGCCGCCTCACGGGGAGTGCCGCTGGTACTGGCCGACACCGCCGGGCGCCTGCACAACAAGGTGAACCTGATCAAGGAGCTGGAGAAGATCCGGCGGGTGTCGGATCGCCCACCCGGGCACGTGGCCGAGGTGCTCCTGGTGCTCGACGCCACCACCGGCCAGAACGGGCTGGCCCAGGCCAAGGTCTTCCTGGACGCCGTCGACGTGTCCGGGGTGGTCCTGACCAAACTCGACGGGACGGCCAAGGGCGGGATCGTGGTCGCCATCCAGCGGGAGCTGGGGCTGCCGGTGAAGCTCGTCGGACTCGGCGAGGGTGCCGACGACCTCGTCGACTTCGATGCCGAGGCCTTCGTCGACGCACTGTTCTGAAGCCACGGTGGCACCCGGGGCGTACGCACCGGCACAACCCTGCGGTCGGGTAGCCTGAGCACCCCATGTTCGAGAGCCTGACCGACCGATTCGACGGCATCCTGACCCGACTCCGCGGCCGGGGGCGGCTGTCCGAGGCGGACGTCGACGAGGTCCTCCGGGAGATCCGCACCGCCCTGCTGGAGGCGGACGTCGAGATCGGGGTCGTCCGCACCTTCACCACCGCGGTGCGCGAGCGCTGCGTCGGCCTCGAGCTGTCCCAGAGCCTGAGCCCGGGCCAGCAGGTCATCAAGATCGTCAACGACGAGCTCGTGGCCATCCTCGGTGGCGAGACACTCCAGATCCGCTACGCCAGCCGTCCGCCGACGGTGATCCTGCTCGCCGGCCTGCAGGGCTCCGGCAAGACCACCGCGTCGGCCAAGCTCGCCCGATGGTTCAAACAGCAGGGGCGCAATCCGCTGCTGGTCGGCGCCGACCTCCAGCGTCCGGCCGCCGTGGAGCAGCTCCGGGTGCTGGGCGGCCAGGCCGGCGTCACCGTGTTCTCGGAGGCCTCGGACCCGGTGGCGGTCGCCGCCGCCGGCCTCGAGGAGGCCAAGCGCCTCGGCCGGGACGTGCTGATCGTCGATACCGCGGGCCGCCTCTCCATCGACGAGGACCTCATGGACGAGATCCGGCACATCGCCGGCGCCGTCCGGCCCGACTACACGTTCCTGGTGATCGACGCCATGACCGGCCAGGACGCGGTGTCCACCGCACAGGCGTTCCACGCCGCGCTGACCCTCGACGGGGTCATCCTCACCAAGCTCGACGGCGATGCCCGCGGCGGCGCCGCCCTCTCGGTCAAGGAGGTCGTGGGCCGGCCGATCGCCTTCGCCTCGACCGGCGAGAAGCTCGACGACTTCGACCAGTTCCACCCGGACCGCATGGCCGACCGCATCCTCGGGATGGGGGACGTGCTCAGTCTCATCGAGCAGGCCGAGCGGACGATGGACCAGGACGTCACCACCAAGGGTGCGGCCGCCATCATGGAGGGCCGGTTCACCCTCGAGGACTTCCTGGAGCAGCTCCAGCAGGTGCGCAAGATGGGCTCCATCTCCGGCGTGCTGTCGATGCTGCCCGGGATGTCGAAGGACCTGAAGCAGGCGTCCGAGTCGGTGGACGACCGCCAGCTGAACCAGGTGGAGGCCATCATCCGCTCGATGACCCCGACGGAGCGGGTCGACCCGTCGGTCATCGACGGCAGCCGTCGGGTCCGCATCGCCAACGGCAGCGGCACGACCACGGCCGACGTCAACGCACTCCTGAAGCAGTTCAAGGAGATGCAGAAGATGATGAAGGGGTTCACCAAGGGCGGCATGGGCGGCGCCCTCGGCGGGCTCGGCGGCCTGCTGGGCCGGGGCGGTCCGAAGCTGTCGCCCAAGGCGATGGCCGACATGGCCGCCATGGGCGAGCTGCCGGGCATGGATGCCGGCGAGGTCCCGGCGAGCCGGTTCGGCGCAGGGGGCGCTCCCGAGGGCAACCGCTCCTCCAAGAAGGGCAAGGGCGGCAAGAAGGGCAAGGGCGGCGGCCGGGTCACCCCGAAGGCCCGGTGAACCCCCGGGCCCGGGACCTGTCGGTCGCCGGCCCGGATGTGCCCTACAATCGACTGGTTCGGCCGATCCCGATGCCTGGCGATCCAACCGGTCCCGTTTGGTGGGAGACTGTTCCCCGCACTCGGCCCCGGGCCGACCGTGTTTCCGCAGCACCCGCCAGCGCTTCCATTGGAAGACACCATGCAACAGAGGAGTTACCGTGGCAGTAAAGCTCCGCCTCGTGCGGATCGGGAAGAAGAAGCAGCCGACGTACCGGCTGGTGGCGGCGGACAGCCGTTCGCCCCGTAACGGTCGGTTCATCGAGATCGTCGGCACCTACGCCCCCCGGGGCAAGTCGCTCGCCGAACCGGATGCCGTCGTACTGATCGACAACGCCAAGGCCGTCAAGTGGCTGTCCCAGGGCGCCCAGCCGACCGAGCGGGTCGAGAAGCTGCTGAAGCAGTCCGGTGCCCTCGACGAGTTCGCTGCGGCGAAGGCGGCCAAGTGACCGACGACATGGCCGTGGACTCGGCCGACGACGTCAACACGATCGACGACGACTTCGACGACCACGACGACGACGCCGGCAACCGCGTTTCGGGCGGCACGCCGCTCGCCGTGGTCAGCTACCTGGTCAACGCCATCGCCTCGGACACCGAGGCCGTGGTGATCCACACCGAGGAGCGCGGCGACAGCGTCCGCTTCAAGATCCATGTGGCCCCCGAGGACATGGGCCGGGTGATCGGCCGCCGTGGCCGCGTCGCCCAGGCCATCCGGACGGTGGTGGCCGCAGCCGGCGCCCGCGACGGCGTCCAGACCAGCGTCGACATCGTCGACGACTGAGCACCCGGTGACCGCCCCGGCCCCCGGCGACGGCGCCGACGGTGCCGGAGGCGCTCCCGACGCACCGACCTCCGCCCCGCTCCTCGGGGTCGGGAGGATCGTCAAGCCCCACGGACTGCGGGGGGACGTCATCATCTCGCTGACCACCAACCGCGACGAGCGGGTGGTGCCCGGCTCGGTCCTCCGGGCCGCCGACGGCCGTTCCTTCACCATCGCCCGGTCCTCCCCCCACCGCGGCCGGTACATCGTGACCCTCGACGGGGTGAACGGGATCGACGCCGCAGAGGCGCTGCGGGACACGGCGCTGTTCGCCCCTCCACTCGACGATCCTGATGCACTCTGGGTCCACGACCTGATCGGATCGGTGGTGGTCGACGTGCACGGCACCGAGCTCGGCACGGTGTCCGCGGTCGAGGCCAACCCGGCGAGCGACCTGCTGGTGCTGGCCGGCGGCGGGCTGATCCCCCTGCGCTTCGTGACCGGCTCCGAGCCGGGGGTCCGGGTGACCGTCGACATCCCCGACGGCCTGCTCGACGTCACGTGAGCGCCCCGGCCGCCGACCCGATCGCGGCACCGGGGTTCCGGATCGACGTCTTCACACTGTTTCCGGAGGTCGTCGACCACTACGGATCGACGTCCATCCTCGGACGGGCCCGGGGATCGGGACGCCTCGACCTGCGGGCCCACGACATCCGGGCGTCCACCCATGACGTACATCGCACGGTCGACGACGCCCCCTTCGGCGGGGGAGCGGGGATGGTGCTGGCCCCCGAACCGGTGTTCGAGGCGGTCGAGACGGTGGCGGCGGCCCCCGGGGGCCTGCCCCGGCCGCTGCTGTTGCTGTCGGCGTCCGGCAGGCGCTTCGACCAGGGCGTGGCCCGCGAGCTGGCCGCATCGGACGGCGGGTTCTCGCTCGTGTGCGGACGGTACGAGGGCGTGGACCAGCGGGTGGCCGACCACCTGTGCGACGGCGAGCTGTCGATCGGGGACTACGTCCTGGCCGGCGGGGAGCTGGCCGCCCTGGTGGTGGTGGAGGCGGTCGCCCGCCTCCTGCCCGGGGTGCTGGGCAACGACCTGTCGGCGGACGAAGAGAGTTTCGCCGCCGGCCTGCTCGAGTACCCCCAGTTCACCAGACCCGCGGAGTTCCGGGGCCAGGCGGTGCCCGAGGTCCTCCGCTCGGGGGACCACGGCCGGGTCGACGCCTGGCGCCGGGCGCAGGCCCTGGTCAGGACGGTGCAGCGCCGTCCGGACCTGATCGAGGCTCGGGGTGGCCTGACCGCGGAGGAGGTCGCGCTGCTCCGCGGGCACGGTGAGGTGCGCCTGCTGCTCGAACACGGCTACGATTGAGGAGCCTCGTCGGCGCCGGAGTCCCCGGTGTCCGCAGCGACGCCCGGAGCGCACCCTGCACGGTGCCGGTCCCGGGATGCCGGCGGGAGCGAGATCGACCCAGCTCCGAAAGAGACGCGCCCCATGAAGCCGACCGACATCATCGACCGTGACAGCCTGCGGGACGACATCCCCGAATTCCGCCCCGGCGACACCGTGAAGGTGCACGTGCGCGTGGTCGAGGGGACCCGCGAGCGCGTCCAGGTGTTCCAGGGCGCGGTCATCCGCCGCCAGGGCACGGGCGTACAGGAGACCTTCACCGTCCGCAAGGTGAGCTTCGGCGTCGGCGTCGAGCGGACCTTCCCGGTCCACTCCCCGGTCATCGACCACACCGAGGTCGTGTCGCTGGGCGACGTGCGGCGGGCCAAGCTGTACTACCTGCGCGACCGCCACGGCAAGGCGGCCAAGATCAAGGAGCTGCGGACTGCCCGCTCCTGATCGTGACGTGCGGGTGTCGACGTCCGGCAACCCCTCGCCCGTGACGAAGCGATCCGCACGCCGATGAGCGAAGAGGACCTCGAGCGGTACGAGTCCGAGATCGAGCTGGCGCTGGTCCACGAGTACCGGGCCGTGGTGCCGCTGTTCTCGTACGTGGTCGAGACCGAGCGCCGGTTCTACCTGGCCAACACCGTCGACGTCACGGTGCGCGCCGACACCTCGCCCGCCTGCGTCGAGGTCGTGCTTACCGACGCCTGGGTGTGGGACATGTACCGCCCGGCCCGGTTCGTGCCGTCGGTGCGGATCCTCACCTTCCGCGACGTCAACATCGAGCGCCTGCCCGACAAGGACCTGTGAGCGGGTCCCCGGGAGCCCCCGATGGGTCGACCGGGGCCGGACGTCGCACCGCACTCGGCCGGGCCGGCGAGGACCTGGCGGCCACCTGGTACGAGGACCACGGTTACGAGGTGCTCGAGCGCAATTGGCGGCGCCGGGAGGGCGAGGTCGATCTCATCGTGCGCAAGGGGCGCACCGTCGCCTTCTGCGAGGTGAAGACCCGGTCGTCGGACGCCTTCGGTTCGGGAGCGGAGTCCGTCCTGCCGGCCAAGCAGCGCCGTGTCCGGCGCCTGGCGACCCGCTGGCTGGCCGAGCTCACCCCGGCGACCGGCCGGGCCCTCGTCGACCTGCGGTTCGACGTGGTCGACATCACGGCCGGCGAGGTCGACGTCATCGAGGACGCCTTCTAGCGTCGGCGCCGGACCTGTGGTCGCGGCGCCCGCCACCACGGCCGTCGGGCGCCCGCCACCGCGGCGCGTGGCGATTCCCTTGACAAGATCGCCCCGTTGCAAGAAGCTGCCGATCCAGAGAGACGCCTTCGGTGGAGCGCCTCCTGGCGGGTCGGAGCGGTCGCACGCGCCGGACCGGTCGGGTGGGCCCACGGCGGCACGCAAGACAAGGGGGGCGACAGTGCGAAATTGCAGGGTTCGGCGTCTGACCGGCGGTGCGGCGGTGTTCGTGGGGGTGGGGGCGCTGCTCGTCCAATTCGCGCCCGCCGCGTCGGCCACGAAGCCGCTCTCGGCCCCCGTGTTCTCGAGCAAGGCGACGGTCACCGGCAAGCAGGGTAAGCCGCTCAGCTTCACCGTGAAGACGAAGGCCAATCCCACCGCCGATGTCGCCGTGGTCAGCCCGCTCCCTCCGGGCGTGACGTTCACCGACAACCACAACGGCACCGCCACGCTGTCCGACCCCACGCCCCTCGCCGGCTCGTACTCGATCGGCCTCCAGGCCACCAACACGACGAGCCAGGCCAACACGACCGACCAGACGGTGTCGTTCACCGTGACCTCGAAGCTGCCGCTGATCCGGCACGTCTTCGTCATCATGCTGGAGAACCAGGACTACTCGGCGACGTTCGGCAGCCCGACGGTGGACCCGTACCTGGCCCACACGCTGCCCAGCCAGGGCGCACTGCTGACCAACTACTACGGCATCGGGCACTTCTCCAACGACAACTACGCCGGCTTCATCTCGGGTCAGCCGCCGAACTCGGCCAACCAGCTCGACTGCCTCGGTTCGGGGTACACCGACATCCTCGGGGGGTTCGACGAGATCGCCGGCATCCAGCAGGGGGCCGGGTGCGTCTTCCCGAGCGGTGTGACGACCCTGGCCAACCAGCTCGATGCCGACGGGCTGACCTGGAAGGGCTACCAGGAGGACATGGGCAACAACCCGACCCGCGACAACGGCATCACCTGTGCCCACCCCGCTGACGGTGCGGCCAGCGATCCGACGACCGCGGCATCGACCACGGACGGGTACACGACCCGGCACGACCCGTTCCTGTACTTCCACTCGATCATCGACAACACGGGGGAGTGCAACCAGAACGTGGTCCCGCTGGGCGACACCAGCGGCAACATGCCGACCGGGACGCCCGCCGGGGTCACCGGACTGACGACCGACCTGGCGTCGGTGGCCACGACGCCGAACTTCAGCTTCATCACGCCCAACCTGTGCGATGACGGCCATGACGCCACCTGCGTCAACACGACCGGCGCCGGGCAGGGCGGTGGCACCGCCGTCGGGGACATCGACAAGTGGCTGCAGACCTGGGTGCCGATCATCGAGTCGTCGCCCGCCTACCAGCAGGACGGGCTCCTGGAGATCACCGGCGACGAGGCCGAGACCCCGACCCTCGACTCCACGGCGTGCTGCGGGGAGACGGTGGGCCCGGCGGCCAACAGCGGGGGTAACGGCATCACCGGGCCCGGGGGCGGCGTCGTGGGTGCGGTGCTGCTGTCGCCGTCGATCACGGCGGGGACCGTCGTGAGCAAGACGTCGTACAACCACTACTCGTCGCTGGCGTCGATCGAGGACCTGTTCGGCCTGCCCCGCCTGGGGGAGGCCGCCACCGTGGCGACCACGTTCGACAAGGGGATCTTCGCTCACTAGTCGAGTCGTCCAACGGTCTCCCGGCCAGCCGGGGTCGTCCGGTACCCGTCAGGTCGTCGGGTACCCGTGAGGTCGGCGGGCCCCGGACGGGGTCAGCCGGCCGGGTGATAGGCGCCAGCCTCGCGGGCCACGACACCGAGCAGGTTGCCGAGGGCGATGTTCACGTCGACCAGGTGGAGCCCCCAGCTGGGAAGTGGGCTGTAGTGGAGCAGTGGCGCCCCGCCCAGCGGGGCCACGGCGAGCACGTCGGCGCCCCCTCTGGTGGAGCACCGGGCGGCATAGGCGCCGGGCGCGCTGACCCACGGGGTTCCCACCACGGGCACCTGGAAGTGGAGGAGACCGATGCCGGCGGCGATCGACGAACCGGGTGCGAACGCCTGGGTCGGCAGGATGGGGTCGAGGAGGCCGGTGCCCCCGGCCAGGGCCGCCGGGTTGGTGCAGAGGACCTGCAACCCGGGGCTCGGCGTGCGGCCGAACACCGAGTCGGACGGCGGGACGGCGTCGAAGGTCGAGTACGCGATGACGCACCCCGTCTGGGTGGCCGAGCGGCAGCCGGCGATGTGGTGGAAATCACCCCCGATGCCGGTTCCCTTCTTGACCAGGACGTTCCCGCCGAGGAGGATCGCCGACACCAGCAGCTTCCGCACGGCCGGCTTCGGGTCGACCTGTGCGGTCATCAGCCGGCGCAGCAGGAAGGCCCCCTGTGAGTGACCGATCAGCACCACGCCGCGCCCGTGGTTGTACCGGTGCAGGTAGGTCAGCCAGGCGCGCAGCACGTCGGAGTAGGCGAGCACCTGTTCGGCCGGGGTCGCCGCACCTCCGATGGTGGACAGCGTCAGCTGTCGGTAGACCGGGGCGTAGACCCTGCAGACGCGGGAGAACTGGGCCGCCTGGAAGCGTGCGATCGACAGCTCCTGAGGGTCCGTGCTCAGGTCGGCGTTCGGTGTCTTCTGGTCGCTCACCGTCGGGTACACGTAGAAGCAGTCGATCGCCGGACGGGCGGCGACGGTGGCATGGGTCACCCCGAGCACCCCGCGGGTGAACGAGACGCGCGTGGTGGTGAGGTCGGGGGTGCACGGGTCGGCCGGCATGCCGGGACGGCAGAGCCAGGCCGACCAGGGGGTGGTGGCCGCCGGTGCCGCGGGGGCAGCCGGTGCCGTGGTCGTCGTGGTGTTCGTCGTGGCGGCGCCCGCCGGGCCGACGGCGGGCACGGTGATGCCGGCCAGGACGGCGGTGGCCAGGGCCAGGGTTCGGAGGGCTCGCACGGCGGAACCCTATCCCGGAGGTCAGGCCCGGGTCCCCGCCGCCGCGTCGGGGTGATCTCCTAGGCTGCGGCCATGGCGACCGACCTCCAGACCCTGATCGTCGAGCGGGAACGTGGCGTGGTGACCGTCACCATGAACCGGCCCGAGCGCAAGAACGCCGCCAACGGGACCATGTGGCACGAACTGCTCGCCGTGTTCGACGACGTGGCCACCGACCGTGGCGATCGGGTGCTGGTGCTCACGGGTGCCGGTGGGGCCTTCTGTTCCGGGGCCGACCTCTCGGATCCCTCGGACGTCGCCGGTCGCCCCGGGGATCCCTACCTCGTGCAGATGCGGGCGCTGGGTGACGTGGCCCTTCGCCTCCACCGGTTCCCCAAGCCCACCATCGCCAAGGTCGGTGGAGTGGCGGCCGGGGCCGGGATGTCGTTGGCCATCGGGTGCGACCTGGTGGTGGCCTCGGAGTCGGCACGGTTCTCGCAGATCTTCGCCCGGCGCGGGCTGTCCGTCGACTTCGGCGCCTCGTGGCTCCTGCCCCGGCTGATCGGACTCCACCGGGCCAAGGAGCTGGCGTTCTTCGCCGACATCCTCAGTTCCGCCGAGGCGGCCGACTTCGGCCTCGTGAACCGGGTGGTGGCCGACGACGAGCTCGACGCATTCGTCGACGACTGGGCCCGGCGGCTGGCCGAGGGTCCGACGCTGGCCCTGTCGATGACCAAGACGATGCTGAACAACTCGATGGCGGTGTCGATGGATCAGGCGCTCGAGGACGAGGCCCGCGCCCAGTCGGTCAACTTCGGGACCCGGGACACCCGCGAGGCACTGACCGCCTTCGCCGAGAAGCGCCCCCCGGTCTTCGAGGGGCGCTGATCCCCACCCACCGCTGACGCCGGACAAGGGTCCGGTGTCACGTCCGGTGTCACGTCCGGTGTCGCACCCGGTGCCTACGGTGGTCACGGTGCCTCGAGGGTCGTCGGCATCACCGCCCGGGCTCCGGTCCGCGGCGAGGACCGGGGTTCCGGTCGGGCCCTCCCGAGCCCTTCCCTCACCTTCGGGAGCCACCGTGATCGCCAGCATCCCCTCCGCCGTCCTCCTCGGTGTCGACGGCCGGCCCGTGTCCGTCGAGGTCCACGTGTCCAACGGGTTACCCGGCCTGACCATGGTCGGCCTGCCCGATGCCGCCGTGCGCGAGTCCCGTGACCGGGTCCGTGCGGCGTTCGTGTCGAGCGGGCTCCCGTGGCCCCGACGTCGCATCACCGTGAACCTGGCCCCTTCCGGCATGCGCAAGGCGGGGGCCGGACTCGACCTGCCCGTCGCCGTCGGCGTCCTGGTCGCGTCCGGGGTACTCGACGCTGCCGCCGTGGCGGGCCTGGCCTTCGTCGGCGAGCTCGGTCTCGACGGCTCCGTGCGTGGCGTACCCGGCACCCTGGTCCTGGCCGATGCGCTCGCCTGTCACCGACTCGTGGTCGCCGGGTCCAGCCTCGACGAGGCCCGACTGGCGGGTGGGCCTTGCGTGTCCGCGCCCACGTTGTCCGAGCTGGTGGCCCGGTGCACGGGCCGACGCCCCTGGACGGAACCACCGGCACCACCCCCACCGGGCGACGAGCCGTCCGGTGGAGCGGTGGGCGTCCAGGCGGGCGATCTGGCCGAGGTGCTGGGCCAGCCGGTGGCCCGCCGGGCACTGGAGGCGGCCGCAGCCGGAGGTCACCACCTGCTCCTCGTGGGCCCGCCCGGTGCCGGCAAGACCCTCCTCGCCAACCGACTCGTCGGGCTACTTCCCGACCTCGACATCCCGATGTCCCGGGACGTCACCCGGGTCCACTCGGCTGCCGGGGAACTGGCGAGCGGCGCCGGACTTGTCTCCCGTCCACCGTTCCGGGCACCGCACCACGGGGTGTCGGCGGTGGCGCTCATCGGCGGAGGGAGTACGGCGATGCGGCCGGGGGAGATCGGCCTGGCCCACGGCGGCGTGCTGTTCCTGGACGAGCTGGGCGAGTTCCCCGCCACCGTCCTGGACGCCCTGCGCCAGCCGCTCGAGGACGGGATCGTCCGGGTCAGCCGCTCCCGTGGATCGATCACCTACCCGGCACAGTTCCTGCTGGTCGCCGCCATGAACCCGTGCCCCTGCGGAGACGCCGGCGTCCCCGGTGACTGCCGGTGCTCGGCGGCGGCGCGGGCCCGCTACGCCCGCCGGCTGTCCGGCCCGCTCCTCGACCGCTTCGACCTCGCTGTCCGGGTCGAGCGTCCGGATCCGACCTCCCTCCTGGCGGCGGGAGCGGGCGAGGCCACGGCACCGGTCGCCGCACGGGTGCTGGCGGCACGCCGACGTGCCGCGGAGCGGGGTGTCGTGGCCAACTCCCAGCTGGCGTCACGCACACTCGACCAGTCGGCCCCGATGGACGCCGACGCGCGGGAACTGCTCGAACGTCAGTTGCGCACCGGGGGTCTGAGCGCCCGTGGGCTGCATCGTGTACGCCGGCTGGCCCGCACCCTGGCCGACCTGGACGGCGCCGGCGGCACCCTGACCCGTCCCCATGTGACCGAGGCGCTCTTCCTGCGGGGTGGCCGGTCGCTGCTCCTCGGCGAGGAGGTCCGGTGAGCGGGGCCAGGTCCCGGGACGAGGCCTGTGCCGCGGCACTGCTCGGCCTCCGGGGGATGACGCCCGTACGACTGGCCCGTCTGCTCGATGGGATGGGCCCCTCGGTGGCCTGGGCGGCCATCGGGGCGGGGGCCCATCCAGCCGATCCGACCCGGCGCTTCGCCGCCGAGGCCCGGCGCGTGGACCCGGACGACGTGGCGCGACGGTACGCCCAGGCGGACGTGGCGGTGCTGCTGCCCGGACGGACCGGCTACCCGGCCGCCCTGGCCGGCGACCCGGGGGCGCCTGCGGTGCTGTGCGCCTCGGGAGACCCCTCCGTACTCGAGGCCCGCCCGGCGGTCGCCGTGGTGGGGACCCGTTCGGCCACGCCCTACGGCGCCAAGGTCGCCGCCGAACTGGGACGACGCCTGGCCGCCGCCGACGTCGTGGTGGTGTCCGGGCTCGCCCTGGGGATCGACGCCGCCGCACACTGGGGAGCGCTGGCCGCCGGGCCCGACGCCGCCCCGCCCGTTGGCGTGGTGGGCACCGGCCTCGACGTCCCGTACCCGAGGCAGAACCGGGCCCTGTGGGCGCGCGTGGCGGCCGCCGGCGCGGTGCTGTCCGAAGCCGCGCTCGGCACCGAGGCACGACCGCTGGTGTTCCCGGCCCGGAACCGGATCATCGCCGCCCTGGCCGATGTGGTGGTCGTGGTGGAGAGCCACCGCGCCGGGGGATCGCTCTACACGGCCGAGGCCGCGGCGCGCCGCTCGATTCCGGTGTGCGCGGTGCCAGGGTCCGTCTTCAGCGCGGCTTCGGCGGGCACCAACGAACTGCTCGTCGAAGGCTGCGTCCCGGTGCGTGACGCCGACGACGTCCTGACGGCGGTGGCGCTCGCCCGGCAGGGTCGGGGCAAGTCCGGCCCGGCGCCCTCGACGGCTGTCCTCCACCGGCGCCCGCCGGACGGCCCGGACCCGGTGGACCGCGTCCAGCGCTCGGTGTGGGAGGCCGTGGACGACACCCCGACGACGGTCGAGACGGTGCTGCTCCGGACCGACCTGTCGCTGGCGGCCTTGACGGCGGCCGGGCAGGAGCTCGTCGACCGAGGGCTGCTGAAGGCGGGCGCCGGGTGGTGGTCCCGGGCCTGACCCGGGACGACGCACACCGCGATCACGCCGTCGGGAACGACCCCTGCTGCCACCCGATGGTGGACCTGCCGACCGGGCCGGGGGAGGGTGCACCGGACTCGGTGGGCGCGGTGCACGACCGCTGCGAGGTCTGTGCCCCGTACCAGGCCCCGGCGGCCGACGACCACCAGACGAGCCAGCACGTGCCGTCCGTGGACCGGTTGGCCAGGGTCACCGATGCTCCGTCCGCACCGGGGGCGACACTGACGGTCGACGGAGCGGACGACGGTCCGGAGGTGAAGGTGAGGGAGGGGTCGGCGGACTGGAGGGTGGCGGAGTCGACCGATCCCTGACCTCCGACGGCCACCTGTTGGAGGGTGGCGAGCGCACCGGACAGGTTCTGCTGCGCCAGGCCGGCATCGGCCACGGCGACCGGCTGTGCTGCCTGGCTCGTCGACCCCGAGCTCGACCCGACGGTCGCCTTCAGGGCCAGGAGGATCAGCAACGCGCCGATCACGAGGCTGATCGCGGTGACCACCATGGAGAGCCCGTGGTCGCCGGTCGACCGGCTCCGTCGTCGTGGCGAATCGGATCGTCGTCCCATCCCACCTCGCTCCTGTTCTCCGTCCGTGACCGGGTCGGTCCACGGTGTCCGAATCCGGGCTGTGACCGGGTCTCGACTGACCCGGGCGCCTGACCGCTACTGTGCGTGCGATGCCCGGACACGCAGCGCACCTCGGTAGGTTCGGCAGGATCGGGCTGTGGCTTGAGTCTCCCCATGGCCCGTCCGCGGCCACCACCGGCGTGCTCGACCGCGCATCGGACGTGGTGGCGGCGGCCGAACGTGCGGGCGTCGCCTCGGTGTGGGTGTCGTCGTCGTCCGAGCCGGCCGGCCCCACCACGCCCTATGAGGAGTATTCGCTGCTGGGGGCGCTGGCCGTCCGGTCCGACCAGGTCCACCTCGGGGTGGTGGCCGACGGGTCAGAGCGTCGTGCGCCGTCCATCCTGGCCAAGATCGTCACCGGGATCGACGTGCTGTCCCACGGCCGGGGGATCCTGTCCCTCGACGGGGACGGCACCGCCGACAGTGACGGACAGCGGCTCTCCGATGCCCTGACCGTCTGCCGGTCCGTCCTGGAGGACGAGCACCCGACGTTCAGCGGGCGGATCTACTCGATCCAGGACGCGGTGAACCGCCCGGCCCCGGTGCAGGCCGGCGGCGTGCCGGTGGTGGTGCACGTACACGGGGACGGCCCGAGCCGGGCCGCGCTCCTCGACGTGGCGGCGCGCCTGGCCGATGCCGTGGTCGTGGACGGCGGGGCCGACGGCGTCCTCGACGCATGCCGGGTGGTGGCCCAACCGGGCCGGGACCCTCGGTCGGGAGGGCCGTGCGCCGTGTTCGGGCGGATCGGGACCGGGTCGGCGGCCGACGGGCCGGCCGCCGTCGTCGGCATCCGGTCCGCCGGGGCCACCGGGTGCCTGGTCGGGATCCCGTACCCGTGGGACCCGGGCGCGGTGGCCGGTGTGGCCTCGCTCTGGTGAGTTGACGGCCGGGCCCCCGGGGATTCCCGGCAGGGGCGCTGCTACGGTGCGCCCATGCTGATCGGAGCGCACGTACGAGCCGGGAAGGGCCTGGTCCCGGCCCTCGAGCACGGCGCCGACATCGGGGCCGATGCGGTGCAGATCTTCACCCAGAGCCCGAGGATGTGGAAGCCGTCGCAGTACGGCGAGGAGGTGCTCGCCGCCTACCGGGCCGCCCAGGCGGAGCACCCGTCAGTGGCCTCGACGTTCTGCCATGCCACGTACCTCATCAACCTGGCATCGCCGGACCCCGAGCTGGCGGCCAAGTCCCGGTCGTGCCTGACCGCGAACCTGTCCACGGCGTACGGCATGGGAGCGGACGGGCTGGTGCTGCACATCGGGAGCCACCGGGGGAGCGGCTTCGCCACCGCGCTCCCGGCCGTGGCGGCGGCGCTCGTCAGCTCGCTCGACGAAGTGGACGCCGATGTCGAAGGGTGCCCGATCCTGTTGGAGAACGCGGCCGGGGCCGGGGACACCGTCGGCCGGTCGTTCGAGGAGCTGGCCCAGGTCCTCGATGCCGCCGGTGACGACGAGCGCCTCGGCGTGTGCCTCGACACCCAGCACCTCTGGGCGTCCGGGATCCCGTTCGGCACCGTGGACGAGGCCGACGCCCTGATCGTCCTCATCGAGGACACGGTGGGGATGCCCCGCCTGCGCTGCATCCACCTCAACGACTCGAAGGTGGATTTCGGGGCCAACAAGGACCGGCACGAGAACATCGGCGACGGCACCATCGGAGCGGACGGACTCGCCGCCCTGCTCGGGCACCCCGCGCTGCAGGGGGTGCCGGCCATCCTGGAGGTTCCCGGTGAGGGCGACGGTCCCCGGGCCGAGGACGTCGCCGCCGCCCGGGGAGTCCTCGAAGCCGGCATGGCGCTGCGGGCCTGAGCCCCGGCGCTGCGGGCCGGGTCCCGGCACTGGCGGCCTGAGCCCCGGCGCTGCGGGCCGGGGTGGGGCCGCTTCCGCCGGAGGGCCGGGCCCCCTTCGGCGGAGAGTTTTGATAATGATAATCATTATCAGTTAGAGTCTCCCCGTGATCTCCGACCCCCCGACCCGCAGCCTGGGCCGGGCGCGGGTGTGCGCATCAGCGGTCGCGGCGGCCTCGTTGGTCCTGCTGTCCGGGTGCGCCCTGTCCCTGCCCCCGGGCGGGGAGGGCACCTCGACCTACTCGCCGCACGTGGTCCGGGTGGTGGCCGCCGAGGACTTCTGGGGGAGCATCGTTGCCCAGGTGGGTGGATCCCACGCTCACGTCGTCAGCCTGATCGCGAATCCGGAGACGGATCCCCACGCCTACGAGCCGACCGCCGCCGATGCCCGTGAGGTGGCCGACTCCCAGGTGGCCATCCTCAACGGCGCCGGGTACGACCCGTGGATGCCGCGCCTGCTGGCGGCCGACGGTGGGTCCCGGGCGGTGCTCGACGTCGGCGCGCTGGTCGGCGTGCGCCCGGGGGGCAATCCGCACCTCTGGTACTCGCCGGTGTTCGTGGCGAGGTTCGTGACGTCGGCCACGTCGGACCTGGTCGGGGCCGACCCCGCCGACCGGGCCTACTTCGAGGCCCGTGCGCAGCACTATGTGCAGGTCGGGTTGGCCGGCTACCACGCCGCCATCGCCGCCATCCGGTCCCGGTACGCGGGGACCCCGGTCGGTGCGTCGGAGTCGATCGTCGTCTACCTGTGCCAGGCGCTCGGCCTCGACCTGATCACCCCGCCCACCTTCCTGCGGGCGATCAGTGAAGGCACCGACGTGTCGGCGGCGGACACGGCGACCATCGACACCCAGCTACGGGCCCGCTCGATGGGCGTCTACCTGGAGAACACGCAGAACCTGACCCCCGACGTCCAGACCCAGGTGCGCGCCGCACGGGCCGCCGGCATCCCGGTCGTGCCCGTCACCGAGACGCTGCAGCCGGCCGGCGTCACCTTCCAGGCGTGGCAGACATCCCAACTCCTCGCCCTCGAGACCGCACTGGAGGCCGTACGTGCCTGACCGACCGATGCCCGCCACGGTGCCCGCCGTCGAGCTGACCGACGCCGCGGTCCGGCTCGGGGGGCGCGACATCTGGTCCCACGTCGACCTGTCCGTCGAGCCGGGCACATTCGTCGCCGTACTCGGACCGAACGGGTCCGGCAAGTCGACCCTGGTCAAGGCGGTGCTCGGGGTGGTGCCGCTGGCACAGGGCCGACTCGAGGTGTTCGGGCGTCCCCCGGGCGAGGATGGACGCGACGTCGGCTACCTGCCCCAGCGCCGGAGCTTCGATGCCGGCATGCGCGTGCGGGGCATCGACGTGGTGCGCATGGGAGCGGACGGCGACCGCTGGGGACTGCCGCTCCCGTGGGGAGCGACCCGACGGGCCCGTGACGCCCGGGTCGACGAGGTGATCGACCTGGTGGGGGCCGGTGGCTTCGCCGGTCGTCCGATCGGCGAGGTGTCCGGGGGCGAGCAGCAGCGCCTCCTCATCGCCCAGGCGCTCATCCGCAGGCCGCGCCTGCTCCTGCTGGACGAGCCACTCGACAGCCTGGACCTTCCGAATCAGGCGGCGGTCGCATCGCTGATCTCGGACATCGCCCGGGCCGAGGGCATCACCGTCCTGATCGTGGCCCACGACGTGAACCCGATCGTCTCGGCGCTCGACGGGGTGGTCTACGTGGCCCGGGGCAGGGCGGTCAGCGGCTCCCCTGACGACGTCATCACCACCGAGACGCTGTCGGCACTCTACGGAACACCCATCGAGGTGCTCACCACCAGCGACGGCCGACGGGTGGTCGTCGGCCAGCCCGACGCGGCGTCGCACCACGCCGGGCCCCACGACCACGGCCGCGGCCACGGCCACGGCGGACACCCGTGAGCATGGCGGGGTCGGTGGCCCTGGTCGGGCCCGTGGTGAACCCGGTCGACGACCTGCGGCGGATGCTGGCGTTGCACTTCATGGTGAACGCCTTCCGGGCGGGAACCATCGTGGCCGTCCTGGCCGCCGTGGTGGGCTGGTTCATGGTGCTCCGCCGCCAGAGTTTCGCCGGCCACACCCTCGCCGTGGTCTCGTTCCCCGGTGCCGCCGCCGCCGTCTGGCTGGGGGTGAGCGCCACGGTCGGCTATTTCGCCGGCAGCATCGCCGCCGCCCTGGTCATCGCCCTGGTGCCGCGGTCGGCCTCGGGCCGTCCTCGCAGTCAGGAGTCGGCGGTCATCGGAACGGTCCAGGCCTTCGCGCTGGCCGGTGGGGCTCTGTTCGTCAGCCTCTACGGAGGATTCCTGGACAGCATCACCGGCCTGCTGTTCGGCTCGTTCCTCGGCGTGTCGGACGGCCAGGTGGCCGCCCTCGGCGCCGTGGCGCTGGCCGTGCTGGCCGTGCTCGCCCTGGTCGGGCGCCCACTCCTCTTCTCCACCGTGGACGGGGACGTTGCCGCCGCCCGCGGCGTGCCGGTGCGGGCCCTCTCGGTCCTCTTCCTCGTGGTGCTCGGCTGCACCGCCGCCGAGGTGAGTCAGATCACCGGCGCCCTCCTGGTCTTCGCCCTCCTGGTCATGCCGGCCGCGGCCGCCCAGCAGGTCACCGCCCGTCCGGTCGTCGGCCTGGCCCTCGCCGTGGTGTTCGGCCTGATCGTGGTGTGGGTGTCCCTGTCGGTGGCGTTCTGGTCCCCGTGGCCGGTCGGGTTCTGGGTGTCCACGTTCGGCTTCGCCCTCTATGTGGGGGCGGCGGGCGGGCGCGCCGCCCTGGCGTACCGGCGACGGACCGGGGTGGTCGGCCCGACACGGGCCGAAGGGGGACACGGGACCGGCCCGTCCCTGGTGCCGGGGACGGCCGGGGCATGACGACCGCCGCCTTCTTCGTGCTCGCGCACCCGTTCCTCGAGTCGGCATTCGCCGCCGGCACGGCCATCGCGCTGGCTTCGGGGCTGGTCGGGTCCCTGGTGGTGCTGCGGGGACAGGTCTTCGCCGGTGACGCCCTGTCCCACGTGGCGTTCACCGGTGCGCTCGCCGCCCTGGCGTTCGGGGTCGACCTCCGGCTCGGCCTCTACGGCGGATGTGTGGCCTTCGCGCTCCTGCTCGCCGTGCTGGGTCGGCGCACGAGTGCCGACGACACCGTCATCGGCTCGGTCTTCGCCTGGGTGCTCGGGCTCGGCGCCCTGTTCCTCAGCCTCTTCGCCACGTCGGCGAGCGGGACGGGCGGCGACGGCACGGCCGGGGTCAACGTGCTGTTCGGCTCGATCCTGGGCCTCACCGGGGGACAGGCCCTGGCCGACTCGGTCGTGGCCCTGGCCGTGGTGGTGGGACTCGTCGTGATCGGCCGTCCGCTCCTGTTCGCCAGTCTGGACCCGGCCGTGGCCGCGGCCCGGGGGGTGCCCGTGCGCGCCCTGTCGACCGGGTTCTTCGTCCTGCTCGGCCTGACCGCCGGTGTGGCCACCCAGGCGGTGGGTGCGCTGCTGCTGCTGGGCCTCCTGGCGGCGCCGGCCGGGGCGGCCCAGCGGTTCACGGCGCGGCCCTACCGTGCGCTGTGGCTGTCGGGCGTCATCGCCGTCGGCTCCATGTGGGCCGGTCTCACCCTCGCCTACGTGTATCCGGTGATGCCGCCCAGCTTCGGCATCCTGAGCGTGGCCACCGCCGTGTACCTGGGCACCTTCGCCTGGTCGGGGCTCGCCCGGCACCGGGCCGCCGGGAGCCCCGCCGCCGTCCCGGTGCCCGCGGCGGCCGATGCGGCAGGGGCCCCTGGTGGCGGGTGACCCCGCGCGGCCGGGTCCCGGTGCGGCCGTGGCCCCCGGGCGACGGACCGGTGCCGCTCCACGCCGTAGTGTGTCCGTCGTGACTGTCGCCCCCTCCGTCCATGACCTGGCCGCCCTGCGCCTCGGTGGACTCGACCAGCGGTACACCCGCGTGCGGCGGACGCTGGTGAGCACGTTGGCCGACTCGGGCGGGCCGCTGTCCATCCCCGAGATCGTGGAGTCCAGCGACGGGCTGGTGCAGTCGAGCGTCTACCGCACCGTGACGGAGCTGATCGGTGCCGGGGTCGTCCGCCGGGTCAACGGGGTCGACGACGTCGCCCGGTTCGAGCTGGCCGAAGACCTGGCCGGCCACCACCACCATCTGGCCTGCGCGTCGTGCGGCACCGTGGAGGACGTCGTGCCCTCGGCCCGTCTCGAGCGGGCCATGGACGAGGCGGCACGGGTCATCGCCGAGGAGCAGGGCTACGAGGTGCTCGGCCACCAGTTCGACCTGGTCGGTACCTGCCCCGCGTGCCGGGACGCGGACCGGGCACCTACGATGCCGACCGCCCGCCGGGGCGGGCGCACCGACGCCCCGTGACGACCCGACCCGTGACAAGGAGCCAGCCATGAGTGAAGCGACCCGCACCGAGACGGACAGCATGGGTGCCGTCGAGGTCCCCGCCGACCGGTACTGGGGCGCCCAGACGGCACGGTCGCTTCACCACTTCCCGATCGGGGACGACCGGATGCCGAAACCGCTGGTGCGGGCCATCGGGATCCTGAAGGAGGCCTCGGCCCAGGTCAACGCGGACCTCGGCAAGATGAGCCCCGAGAAGTCGGCCCTCATCGTGGCCGCCGCCCGCGAGGTGTCCGACGGTCTGCTCGGCGACCAGTTCCCCCTCAGCGTGTGGCAGACCGGGAGCGGGACCCAGTCGAACATGAATGCCAACGAGGTCATCTCGAACCGCGCCATCGAGCTGGCCGGTGGGGTCATGGGATCGAAGGACCCGGTGCACCCGAACGACGACGTCAACATGTCCCAGTCCTCGAACGACACCTTCCCGACGGCCATGCACATCGCCGCCGTCGAGCAGATCACCCACCGGCTGCTGCCCGCCGTGCGGCACCTGCGTGACGCGCTGGCGGCCAAGTCCGAGGCCTACGCGTCGATCACCAAGATCGGCCGGACCCACCTGATGGATGCCGTCCCGCTCACCCTGGGTCAGGAGTTCTCGGGCTACGTGGCCCAGCTCGACGCCGACATCCGGCGGATCGAGTCCACGCTCGACGACCTCTACGAGCTGGCGGCCGGCGGTACCGCCGTCGGCACCGGGCTCAACACCCACGCCGAGTTCGGTGTGCGGGTGGCGGGGGCCATCGCCGAGCTCACCGGCCTGCCCTTCGTGACCGCCCCGAACAAGTTCGCGGCGCTGGCCGCCCATGACGCGCTGGTCATGGCCAGCGGGGCCCTGCGCACGCTGGCCGGGTCGCTGATGAAGATCGCCGACGACCTGCGCTGGCTCGGCTCGGGGCCCCGGAGCGGGCTCGGCGAGCTGAACCTGCCCGAGAACGAGCCCGGGTCCTCGATCATGCCGGGCAAGGTCAACCCGACCCAGTCCGAGGCCATGATCATGGTCTGCATCCAGGTCTTCGGGAACGACGCCGCCGTCGCCATCGCCGGATCGCGGGGGAACCTCGAGCTCAACGTGTGCAAGCCGGTGATCATCCACAACGTGCTGCACTCGGTGGAGCTGCTGGCCGATGCGTCGTCCGCCTTCACCCGGTTCTGCGTCGAGGGGCTCGAGCCCAACGAGGCCCGGATCCGCCAGCACCTGGAGAATTCGCTCATGCTGGTGACCGCCCTCAACCCGCTGATCGGTTACGACAACGCCGCCACGGTGGCCAAGAAGGCCCACAAGGAGGGCACTACCCTGCGTGAGGCCGCCCTCGAGCTGGGCCTGCTGACCGGCGAGCAGTTCGACGAGGCGGTGCGACCGGAGTCCATGACCCACCCGTGATCCGGGTGGGGTGCGCGCCTGGCCCGCCTTCCGTGGCACAGTGTCATCTGACACCGCGTCAGATGACGGGGTCGGAGGAGGCGGTCCCGCCGGACCTGCCCCGGACGGACGAAGGAGCACCATGACGACCATCCCCGCGGAGCTGCACATCGGGCTCACCGACGGCACCTTCTACAGCGGCGACCCGTTCCCGGCATTCGCCTGGATGCGCAAGGAGGCGCCCGCCTTCTACGACGAGGCGGCCGGGGTGTGGGGGATCACCCGCTACACCGACATCAAGGAGATCTCGAAGGATCCGGACACCTTCTCCAACGCCGGCGGCATCCGCCCCGACAGCGACGCGCTGCCGATGATGATCGACACCGATGCGCCCGAGCACGTCCGGCGGCGCCGGCTGGTGAGTGAGGGATTCACGCCCAGGCGCATCCGCGAGAGCGAGGCGGGCATCCGCCATATCTGCGATGCCATCATCGACCGGGTGTGCGAGCAGGGCAGTGCCGACTTCGTGCGGGACATCGCCGCGCCGCTGCCCATGATCGTCATCGGCGACATGCTGGGCGTGGCTCCTGAGGACCGGGACGCGCTGCTCCGGTGGTCGGACGACATGCTGAGTGCGCTCGGATCGCCCGACCCGACGGCCGTGGACCGGGCGGCCCTGGCCGCCCTGGAGTACGCCGAGTACATCACCGCGGTGGTGGAGCAGCGGCGGCGCGACAACCAGACGGACGACCTCATCGGCACCCTGGTGCACGCCGAGATCGAGGGGGACAAGCTCGACGAGTCGTCGCTGATCTACGAGTCGCTGCTCATCCTGATCGGCGGGGACGAGACCACCCGCCATGTGATCAGCGGCGGCATGTACCAGCTGCTCACCCACCCGGACCAGTTCGCGCAGCTCGCCGCCGACCGGACGAAGCTGGCGCTGGCCGTCGAGGAGATGCTGCGGTGGGTGTCACCCCTCAAGAACATGGCCCGGACCATGACCCGTGACGTCGAGATGCACGGACAGACGCTGCGCAAGGGCCAGAAGCTGCTCCTGCTCTACCCGTCGGCCAACCGGGACGAGACGGTCTTCGACGACCCCGAGTCGTTCGACATCGGCCGCACCCCCAACGACCACATGGCGTTCGGCTTCGGCTCCCACTTCTGCCTGGGCAACCGGCTGGCCCGGATGGAGTTGGCCGTGATGTTCGACCGACTCCTCGACCGGCTCCCCGACCTGGCGCTGGTCGGTGACGACGAACCCGCCAGGCGGCCGGCCAACTTCGCGTCCGGCTACATCACCATGCCGGTCACGTTCACGCCGACGGCCCCGGTGGGGGCGACCGCCTGATGGCCCGTCCGGCCCGACTGGACCCCGCCACCGTCGAGTCGGCGCTGGCGGCGCCCGGCGGCCCGGCATGGGCGCTGGTCGACGGCACCCTGGTGAAGACGGTCGAGTGCCCGAGCTTCCCGGCCGCCCTCGACTTCGTGATGGCTGTCGGGGCGCTGGCCGAAGAGGCCGACCACCATCCGGACATCGACATCCGCTGGCGGACGGTGCACCTGGTCCTCGTCACCCACGACGCCGGCGGGCTCACCGAACTGGACCTCGCCCTGGCCCGGGCGATCGACACGCTTCACGCCTGACGCGCCCGTCTGCCCCCCGGGGCCCCGGACGCGGCGGAGGACGGGAACCGGTCCGGCTCCCGTCCTCCTGCGTGCCGCGTCGGGGATTTCCTACAGGGTCAGTAGCCGCCGTGGCAGCCGCCCTGGTCCGGGGCGGCGTACGGACTCCCGTAGTAGCGGGCGGCGAAGGCCACGGCCACCCGGATCTGCTGGTCCGGTGTGGCGGCCGCCTCGTCCGCGGGGAACCCGAACGAGTTGAACTGGGACCAGTTCGCCCGGCTCATGCCGAGACCACCGGCGAAGACCGAGCCCTCCACGTGCCAGTTGCCGCCTTCCTCGCACATGTTGACCTGGCTCCACGCCGCGATCTGCCCCGGGGTGAGGCCGTAGTCGACCACGGTGGCCGCGGCTGCCGGAGCGGTGACGTGGAGCGTGCTCCCGCCGAGTGAGCCGTAGTAGCCGACGGATCCGAAGTTGAAGACGCCGCCGTCGGCGGCCACGTCCACGTAGCCGCTCCCGGTCGACGACGTGCCCACGATGGGCCGGTTGAGCGGCAGGCCGACCAACGAGCCCTCGTAGGCGGCCCCGCCGGCGGCATAGGTGCCACCGGCGCTCGACACCACCCGGTAGCCGCCGCCGGCGGCGTCGATCCCGACGGCCTGGCCGGTGACCGGTACGGTGCCGTAGAAGCCGGCCTCGCCGAAGGCGTAGACGTCACCGTTGGCCGCCAGCTCCCAGTAGCCCTGGCGGTCCGCCGTGGCGGCGATCCCCACGATCGGACTGGTGGGTGAGAGGGTGGTGGCGGCTCCCTGGTAGGTGGCGTCGCCGAAGTTGAATACACCACCGTCGGCGGCGACCTCCCAGTAGCCGTGGCCGTCGGCCGTGGGCGTGATCCCCACGATCGGACTGTTCAGGGGCAGACCGGCCACCGAACCGTGGAACGCGGCGTCACCGAAGGCGAAGACGCCACCGTCGGCAGCGACCTCCCAGTAGCCCTGGCCGTCCGCGGTGGAGTGGATCCCCACGATCGGGCTGTTCAGGTTCAGGCCGGCCACCGATCCGTGGAACGTGGCGTCACCGAAGGCGAAGACGCCGCCGTCGGCACCGACGAGCCAGTAGCCGTGGCCGTCCGGGGTGGCGCTGACCGACACGATCGGTGCGTTGAGCACCACGCCTGCACCGGTCGGGTAGGTGGTGGCCGACGCTGTCGGCTGGGTGGCCAGGAGCGATGCCACGAGCGTGGCCGACACGGCCACACCGGCCACGGTGGCCCGGCCGGCGGCCTTGGCGGCCACCCGTCGTCGGCGACGCAGGACCGCACGGGTGGTGTGGGACGGGGAGTGGGCGTGCCGCTTGGGCACGGGGGTATGGGTACGTGGGGATACAGGGGTGCTAGGGGTTGCCGAATGCATGGCGGGTGACCTTTCCTCGGTCGGTCAGAGCCACGTCGGATGACGGAGGCGCTCTGACTCTCTTCTGGTTGGGTGGACCCCACATCTGTGCATTCAACGCCCCAGCCGGGCACCGGGAAGGGTGTGCCGGCCTGGCTCCGAGAGCCGGGTGTGCTAGCGGGTGTTCATGTCCGAAGTTCGCTAGATGTCGTTACGTGCCACTCTCCTCGAGGGTGCTTCTGTGGAGCAGGCCGGTTGCGGCCGGGGTGTCGGGCGCACGACCGCTCGGGTCGATGGCCTCGGGACGGTACCCACTGCTCGGAAGCAACGAGTGTAGCGGGGTCGACGGGCGAGTGGTAGTCGGCGTCCCCAGGCTGGCCGCCCAACAGTGGGAAACCTGTGGATAACATGCCGCTCCGTGTCGTATCGCCCCTGGTCGTGCCGGCGTGGGCCACCGGGTGGTCCTGACCGAAGATTCCTGACTGATCGGTGAGGAGGGGACCGGAGACCCGCACCCGGTGGCCGTGGGTGCCCCGTCCGGGGTGGCGGGCCATCTTGACGGATCGAGGCGGCTTGTGTTTCCTGGCTGGATGTACGCACCCGGGCACTTCGCCGAGTCGGACCCGGTCCTGCTGAGGGATGCGGTGCGACGCATCCGTGCCGGTGAGCTCATCACCGTCGGGTCCGACGGCCTCGAGGCATCCTTCATCCCACTGCTGATCACCGACGACGCAGGCACCGTGACCGGCCACCTGGCGAGGGGAAACGGCCAGTGGAGACGAGCCGACATGTCGGTGCCCGCCCTCGTCACCTGGGTGGGTCCGGACGCCTACGTCTCCCCGAGCTTCTACCCGTCCAAGGAAGCGCACGGGAAGGTGGTGCCGACCTGGAACTTCATCACGGTCCAGGCCAAGGGAATCCTGACCGTCCACGAGGATGACGACTGGAAGCGCTCCCACGTCGCATCCCTCACGGACTTCCACGAACGTGCGCGGGCGAACCCCTGGTCGGTCGACGATGCCCCGGCGGACTACATCGACGGCATGGTCAAGGCGATCGTCGGAATCGAACTTCGGGTCACCTCGATCGAGGGGAAGTGGAAGCTGTCCCAGAATCACCCGGGACCCGACGTCGCCGGGGTGATCCATTCCTTGGAATCCCAGGGATCCGATGCGGCTGCCGCCATCGCCCGGGAGATGACGACGGCGGCGGGTGGCGGACCCCGCTGACCGTCCGGGTGCCACGGTCCGGGCGGCGCCCGCTCGGACGTGCGGAGTGCCCGCGAGCACGATGGCGGTCGACGGCCGTAGCCGACCGGGAGAGTCCCGTCAGCCGACGGGGAGGTCCCACAGGGGGAACCACCGGTCGAGGTCGGCCTCCACCGTCAGATCGTCGGCCACCAGGCTCCGGAGCCGGAACTCCTCCTCGGTCGAGCGCTGCTCGTGGCCGGTCGGGACGAAGGGGTAGAAGGTCCCCCGCTTGAAGAGGTAGACGAGGAAGGCCGTCGACGGCAGCAGGGTTCCGGCCCCGACGGTCGCCCCCTCCTCCACCGGGTCGCTGCCGGCCGCCACCGTGGGGTCGGTGGTCAGCTTGGCCAGTCCGAACACCGAGCAGAGGAGCTGTGGGCCCCAGCCGGAATCGGACAGCGACGAGTTCACCAGGTGGACCCGGGTGACCAGCGAACCGATGTCGGGGTCCTCGACGACCAGCCACGTGTAGCCGAACGAGTCCTCGGAACGGGAGAGCCCCGAACCGCCGTCCATGGACAGCAGCGTGACGACCTCGGACTCCATGTCCGCGAACCCCTGGCCCGTAGGCGGCTTGAAGCAGACCCCGGCGTGCCCCGAGCAGGCCATGCCGGCGGCGCTCTGCAGGGTGATCGAGGCCGACGGCAGGGCGAACAGGGCGTCGAGGTTCGACTGGACGGGTTTCGTCCGGCCGAGGATGGTGTCGAACAGGCCCATCAGCAGGAGCCCATCAGCAGGAGCCCATCAGCAGGAGCCCATCAGCAGGAGCCCATCAGCAGGAGCCCATCAGCAGGAGCCCATCACCGCATGCCGCCGGGCGACCGGTGGTTCACGACGGTCGGCCCATCTCGGCCTCGAGGGCGGCGAGCTGGGCCAGGCGCTGGTCGAGCGACGGGTGGGTGGAGAAGATCGTCGAGATGCTCACGCCGTTCTTGGCGATGGCCGGGGTGAAGTAGAAGGCGTTGAAGGTCTCCGTCGACCGCAGGTCCCTCGTGGGGATCCGGGCGATGTCCCCGGTGACCTTGACCAGGGCGGACGCCAGCACCGAGGGCTGGCCGGTGAGGATGGCACCCGAGCGGTCGGCCGCGAGCTCGCGGTAGCGCGACAGGGCCATGGTGAGCAGGAAGCTGATGGCGTAGACGACGACCGAGACCACCAGGACGGCCATCTCGACCAGGACGGCCTGGTCGCCACCGTTGTTGTTGCCGTTGTTGCCGCCCCCGCCGCCCATGCCGCCACCGAACCCGCCCATCATCCCGGTCCACAGCATCATGCGGGTGACCAGGCCGGCCACCATGCCGAGGAAGCTGGCGATCGTCATGACGGCGACGTCGCGGTGGGCGACGTGGGACAGCTCGTGGGCGAGGACCGCTTCGAGCTCGGGCTCGTCGAGGCGACGCATCAGTCCGGTGGTGGCGCACACCACCGCACTGTTCGGGCTGCGCCCGGTGGCGAAGGCGTTGGGCACGTCGGTGTCGGCGATGGCCACACGCGGCTTCTTCATGTCGGCCATGGCGCACAGGCGGTCGATGGCCCCGTGGAGTTGGGGGGCCTGCTCGGGTGTGACGATGCGTCCCCCCATGCCGTAGAGGGCGATCTTGTCCGAGAACCAGTACTGGACGAAGAGCAGGGCGCCGGCGATGACCAGGACCAGGGCGTACGAGATGCCCACGGCGATGAGGAGGCCGACGACCGCCCCGTACAGGAGCACCAGCAGCAGGCCGGTGGTGAACATCCGCAGCGTCAGTCCGCGGTCGTTCGGGATGTTGCGGGCGGTGCTCACTGGACGGTCCTCGTGGTCGGGCTGGTGGTCGGGATCCTCGGGTTCACGGGTGCGAGGTCAGCGGTCGTCCCCGCCCGGTTCGGCCAGCAGCGCCTTGGTCTCGACCAGCGTCGCGTCGGAGAACGGGACGACCAGGTCGGAGGCGGTGAAGGTGTCCGCAGCCAACTCGGACCCGACGCGCCGGACCTCGCCGATGAGGTCGGCCAGCGCATTGGCGAAGGCGGCCTCGTCGTCACCCTCGACGGCGGCGTTCAGGGCGACGTCGAGGGCGTCGAGGGCCCCCCGGTCGCTGTCGGGCACGTCGTACTGGCCCCCACCCAGGATGCGCACGATCATGCCGGTGCTCCCCCGGGGTCGGCCGGCGCCGCCGGCTCGGCCGCGCCGAGCTGGGCCGGTGCGGCCGTCCCCAGCTCGGCCTTGAGTGCGGCCAGGTCGTTGTCGACCGTGTTGGACGTCGACACCTGGTCGAGCTGGGCCTGGATGTCGTCGACCGGATTGGCGAGGTCGGTCAGGGCGCCGGAGGCCAGCAGTTCGTCCATGGCGCCGGCCCGGGCCTGCATGCTGTCGATCTTGTCCTGGGCCCGCTGCACGGACATGCCGGCGTCGCCCATGGACTCGGAGATGCCCGAGACGGCCTCGCCGATCTTGGTCTGTGCCTCGGCCGCCGTGTAGGTGGCCTTCATGGTCTCCTTCTTGGTGCGGAAGGCGTCCACCTGGACCTGGAGGTTCTGGGCGGTGGCGATGAGCTTCGCCTCCTGGTCCGCCACCTGCTGGTGCTGGGTCTGCAGGTCGGCCAGCTGCGGGGCCAGAGCGGCCCGGCGGGACAGCGCCTCGCGGGCCAGGTCCTCGCGGTTCTGCGCCAGTGCGTCCTTGGCCTGCTGCTGGAGCTTGTCCGCCTGGCCCTGGAGCTGGGTGGCCTGCAGCTCGATGCGCTTCTTGGCGGTGGTCACGTCGGCCACGCTGCGCCGGACCTTCTGGAGGTTCTCCAGGAGCTTCTGGTACGACAGGTCGAGGGACTCCCGCGGATCCTCGGCCTTGTCCAGGAGCTTGTTGGTCTTGGCCTGGAGAATCCCGGACATGCGCTTCATGACACCCATTGGCGACGATCCTTCCTCACGCTCTGGTTGCAGTGTATGCGCCGGTGTCCCGATAGCGTGAGCGGCGTGTCCGACGCACGCTGCATCCTGACCGTCCACGCCCATCCCGACGACGAGGCCTCCAAGGGGGCGGGCACGATCGCCCGCTACCACGCCGACGGTGTCCGGACCGTGCTCGTGTGCTGCACCGGGGGGGAGGAGGGGGAGATCCTGAATCCGGCCCTCGACACACCCGAGGTCCACCGTGACCTGGCCGCCGTGCGTCGTGAGGAGCTGGCACTGGCCACCGGGATCATCGGCTACGACGAGGTCGTCCTGCTCGGCTACCGGGACTCCGGCATGGCCGGCTCCGAGGCCAACGCCAACCCCCACTGCTTCGCCGCCGCGCCCCTCGAGGAGGCCACAGGCCGGCTGGTGGCCATCATCCGGCGCACGAAGCCCCAGGTGATGGTCATCTACGGGGACGATCAGACCGGCTATCCGCACCCGGACCACCTGCGGGTCCACGAAGCCGGACTCGCGGCGTTCCTGGCCGCCGGCGACCCGGACCGGTTCGCCCAGGCGGGCCCCGCCTTCCAGCCGGCCAAGCTGTACTACACGGTGCACTCGGCGGCCCGATTCCGGGCCATCCACGAGAAGTTCGAGGAGCTGGGGCTGGAGTCGCCGTTCGACGCCGAGTGGCGCGCCCGCTGGGACTCCATGCCCGAGGACGTGCCGACCACCGTGGTCGACATCACCGGCCACACCGACGTCCGCCGCCTGGCCCTGCTGGCCCATGCCACCCAGGTCGACCCCGAGTCGAAGTTCTGGTTCGGTCTACCGCCCGAGGTGATGGGCACGATCCAGCCGCACGACGACTACCGGCTCGCCATGGTGGGCTCCCGGGACGGCACGGTCACCATGGCGGAGTGGGACGGCGTGGTGGAGACCGACCTGTTCGCCGGAGTCGACGGGACGACCCCGCGATGACGACCCGGTCCCTCGAGGAATGGGTGGTCGCCGTGCAGGCCGAGACGGCCGGCCTCGAGGGCCCGGCGGGGCTCGCCGGCACCGTCCAGGTGGATGTCACCGGTGGGCCCGACGGCGACGTATCGGTCCACGCCACCTTCGACGGCGGGTGCCTGACGGTCGTCGGTGTGGGCCCGACGCCGGGTCCGGACGCCACGCTGACGCTGACCGCCCCGGACGCCGCGGACGTGCTGACCGGGGAGCTCGACCCGAGCGTGGCCTTCATGCAGGGGCGGATGAAGGTGGCCGGGGAGATGGGCGTCGTGCTCGACCTCCTGTCCATGGCGTCCACCGACGGAGCACGGGCCTGCCGGGACCGGGTGGCCGCCCGGGCGGCGGACTGAACCGCTCGCTACCGGACGGGCCGAACCGACCACCGGGCCAGCGCACCGCCGCCGGACGACGTCCCGCCACCGAGGAACGGGAGGTGGATCACCCCCGCACTCTGCAGCAGGATCACCGTCACCGCGGCGGCGATGACGGTGATCAGCAGCACGACCAGCCACGGGCGCACCCGGGACCAACCGGACCGGGCACCCCGTCGCCCCGTGGCCACCGTGGTGACCGTCGACACCCCGCCGGGGCCCTGGTGGTGGAGGACGAACTCGGCGATGCGGGCGCCCAGCTCCGTCGGGTCGCCACCGGACCGGAGGAACCGGTAGGTGCCGGTCCGGGTCTGGATGCTGATCATGGCGCCGGCTCCCGCATGGGGGAGCGAGCGGCCGGTGGTCCGGGGGTGGGCCAGGAGTGCGCCGACCCCGTCGACCCCCTCGGCCTCGGGCCGTCCGGCCCCGGACCGCTCGTACCGGGACGTCTCGGGCTCCACCCACCATTCGGGGATGACGCCGCCGGCCCACGGCTCGACGGCGTGGGCGACCACCGCGTCCCAGGGCAGGACCCGGGCATCCTGGCCCCGCGTCCTCACGACGCCGATCCCACCGTCGTCGAAGGTGATCGACTCGACCGGGGTGGGATCGTTGCCATGGGGGTCGAGCAGGAGGAGCCCGGTCACCGTCATCGGTCGGGGCCCCGGCCCCGCGGCCGGGTCGGCCGCGACCTGCCCGTCCTCCCCGGTCACGGCCGCGTGGTCGACCGCATGGCCTCGCGGAGGGGCCGGTACCCGATGCGCGTGGCCCCGGTCGCCTCCACCGCCGCCGCCACCTCGGCATCGCGGACCAGGAGGGCGTGGTCGGCCACGCGGGACGCCCAGTCCGGTGCCGCCGCCCGCAATTCGGCGGTGTCGACCGCGGGGTGCAGGGTGATCTCGGTGATCCCGGGTTCGAGGTCGGACAGCATCCCGAGGAGCGCCTCGCGTCCGCCGGTGGCCGGAACGGTGAAGACCCGGTCGGCGAAGAGCACGCCCTCCTCGGCGGCCAACCGTCGAATGGGGAACCCGGCGTTGGGCTCGACGGCTCCGTCGGGCAGACGAAGGGGCAGGCCGAAGTCGAGGGCCAGCTCCAGGTAGACGTCGAAGAACTCCGGACGGAGCAGGAGGGCGTCCCCGTGCGCCTCGATGTGGCTGATGTCGAAGCCCCACAGCACCGCCCGCTCGACCTGGGCACGGCATTCGCGACGGACCTCGTCGAGGTCGGCATGGTCCCAGACGTCGGTGACGGTCCGGGGGAAGCCCCCGTCGCCGTCGAGCAGGGACGGGGCCTGGGTGAGGGGGCCCCACCGGTAGAGGTCGTGCTCGGCGTTGAGCGTCAGGCAGACGCCCACGTCGTCCCCCCGGAAGTTCGAGGCCGCCTCGCGGGCCCACGGGGCCGGGACCAGGAGCGACGCCGAGGTGGCGAGTCCGTCGCGGAGTGCGTCGTACGTGCCCGTGCTCGCGGCGTGGCAGAAGCCGAGGTCGGCACAGTTCAGGATGAGGAGGCGGTCATCGGGGTCAGCCCCGAGCCGCTCGGCCACGGTTGCCATGTCCCGACCGTAGTCGGCGGTCCGTCGTCGGGCGGTCGATCAGGCGGCGCGCCCGGGCGCGTTCCGTGCCCGGTCGGCGGCCGAGGACCGGCCGGTGCCCGTGTGTGCCGGTCCACCCGACGGACGGAGCCGGGCCCGGGCTTCGGCGATGCCCCGGCGGCCCACCTCACGGGTGTGCTCGTCGAGTCGCCACTCGGCATCGGCGTCGGCTGGCGCGGCCGGGTCGGGGGCGTCGCCCGGGTCGACCAGGGGGAGCGGGGGCTGGAGCCCGCGGATCCGGGCCTCGAGGTTCTGACTCATGGGGGAAGTGTGCCAGGAGGGTGTAATACGGGGGCCATGACCGAGGCCGACAGCACGACCGCAACGCCACCGCCCCCTCGGGGTACCCGCTACGGGATCACCGTCCCGTTCGACGGGATCCCGCTGACCGAGCACCGTCGGTGGTTCGAGGATCTGGCCGGGCTCGGGTACACCGACGTGTGGTCGGCGGAGACCGACGGGCTGGACGGCTTCACCCCACTCGCGCTGGCCGCCGCCTGGACGCCCCAATTGCAACTAGGGGTCGCGATCATCCCGGCCTACACCCGGGGGCCGGCACTCCTGGCCCAGAGCGTGGCCGCGCTCGCCGAGGCCGCGCCTGGGCACTTCACCTTCGGCCTGGGAACCTCGTCGGACGTCATCGTCTCGAGGTGGAACGGGGTGCCCTTCACCGAGCCCTACAAGCGGGTGCGCGACACCATCGCCTTCCTCCGGTCGGCGCTCGCCGGTGACAAGGTCGACATGGCCTACGACACGTTCGAGGTGAAGGGTTTCCGACTTGCCCGGCCGGTGGCGGACCCGCCGCCGATCTTCCTGGCCGCCCTCCGGCCCGGCATGCTGCGCCTCGCCGGACGGGCGGCCGACGGGGTCATCATCAACTGGCTGTCCGCCACCGACGTGGCCAGGGTGACGCCCGAGCTCGGGGCCGACATCCCGGTCGCCGCCAGGATCTTCGTCATCCCGTCGGAGGACGCCGACATGGCTCGGGCCATCGGCCGCCGGATGATCACCGCCTACCTGAACGTGGGGGTCTACGCCGAGTTCCACCGCTGGCTCGGTCGGGGGGAGGCGCTCGGCCCCATGTGGGAGCTGTGGAAGGCGGGGGACCGCAAGGGCGCCCTGGCCGCCATTCCGGACGAGGTCGTGGACGAGCTGGTGGTGCACGGCTCGTTCGCGCGGTGCCGCGACCACGTAGCCCGCTACGTGGCGAACGGGGTGGACATCCCGGTGCTGGCCGTGCTGCCGTTCGGGGTGGACCTGGCCGAGGCCGTCGAGGGGCTGGCGCCCCGCTGACCCGGGTGGACGCCGCGGGACGGGGGCGGCCTGCTCAGGCGGCCGCCGGGACCGGAAGGCGGGCCAGGCTGGCCAGCGTGCCGGCGCATGCACGCGCCGCCTCGGCGCCCTTGACGGCGAAGTGCTGGGCGAACTGGGCGGTGTGCACGTCGTGTTCGTGGAAGTGGTGGGGGGTCAGCACGGCGGACAGCACCGGCACCCCGGTGTCGAGCTGCACCCGCATCAGGCCGTCGATGACCGCACCGGCCACGAATTCGTGGCGGTAGATGCCGCCGTCCACGACGAACCCGGCCCCCACCACCGCGACATAGCGCCCGCTGGCGGCCGGCCGCTGGGCGTGGAGTGGGATCTCGAAGGCGCCCGGCACCCGGAACACGTCCACCCCGCCCCGGTCGACGCCGAGCCGGGACATCTCGACGAGGAACCCGTCGCGGTAGCGGCCCACGATGTCCGCGTGCCACTCCGACCGGACGAAGGCGACCCGTTCCGCCCGGCCGCCCGGTTCCTGTCCGACGGCTCCCTGCTGCTGGTCGGTGATCATGTGACCTCCCCCTTCCGGGTTATAGAACACGTTCTACTTTATCCGACACCCGGCGACCCGGCCGGCGTGGGCCTACGATCGCCGGCAGGTCGCCGGGGAGGGCAGTGTGCGAGGGATCATCGAAGGGTTCTACGGACCGCCGTGGACATGGGCGGACCGACGGCGCACCTGCGAGGCGCTGGCCGCCGCGGGGATGGACACCTACGTCTACGCCCCCAAGGACGACCCGCTGCACCGTGAGCAGTGGCGGGTGCCCTACGACGACGGATTCCTCGACGAACTGGCGCAGCTGGCGGCGCCGGGTGGGCTCCGCGTCGGCTTCGCGGTGTCGCCCGGGCTGAGCATCGACGTGGCCGACAGCGCCGACCGTGCTGCCCTGCTGGCCAAGGTCACCCAGGTCACCGAGCGCGGGGTGACGCTGGTGGGGCTGTGCCTCGACGACCTCCCCCCGGGTCCCGGGCTCGGGGACCGCCACGGCGAGCTGACGGCGTGGCTCGCCGGTGCGCTGGGTGCCGGGGTCGAGCTGTTCATGGTCCCGACCCACTACACGGGCTGCCAGCGCACGCCGTACCTCGACGAACTCGACCGGCGGGTGCCCGCCGACGTCCGGATCGGTTGGACGGGCCGGCTCGTGGTCAACGACCGGATCACCGCGGCCGACGCCGACGCCCGGTCGGCCGCCGTCGGCGGCCGGCGCCCGCTCCTGTGGGACAACACGCCGGTCAACGACGCACTGATGGCATCGCGGCTGCGCGTCGGGCCGCTCCGCGGGCGCGACCCGGACCTGGCCCCCCGTCTGTCGGGCTATCTCGCCAACCCGATGGTGCAGTCCGCGGCGTCGCTGCCGGCGCTGCTGTCAGCCGCCGCCTGGCTGCGGGACGACGATCCGCTGGCCTCGTGGGAGGCGGCCGTGGGGGGCCAGCGGGTGCTGGCCGAGGCGTGTGACGGCGAGGTGCCCGTGGCCCTGGGGCGGCGGGGACTCGACGGCGACCCCGGTGCGCTGGCCGAGCTGCGCACCTGGTTGGAGGCGGCCGCCGACTGCGGGACGGGAACGTGGGGCGACGAGGTCCGCCCGTGGGTGGATCAGGTGCGGCGGGAGTCCTCGGTCTGCCTCGCCGCACTCGACGCGCTGGCGGCCGACGGCGACGAACGGGCCCGGCGGGCGGTGGTGGCCATCTTCCTGTGGTCCGGGGTCCGGTCGTTGACCGTCGAGGTGCTCGGAGGGCGCGGCGGGGCCACCGCCGGGCTGGGCCAGGACGCCGACGGCGGGTGGGTCGCCGACCGCTCCGCCGTCCTGGCCCCGGCAAGCCTCACCGACCTGCTGGTGGGGGAGTTGGCCGCCGCCCTC
>Ga0302283_1000267_pt1 | contig 40988 bp, 32 predicted proteins | sample III_Fen_E1_4_FD_198770 | JGI IMG/M metagenome (GOLD analysis project Ga0302283, IMG submission 198770) | Peat permafrost microbial communities from Stordalen Mire near Abisko, Sweden - III_Fen_E1_4 | ecosystem: Environmental > Terrestrial > Soil > Wetlands > Permafrost | place: Sweden: Abisko... | reverse complement strand
GTCATAGACGCGCATGCCCGGCTTCACGTCGTCGAGCAGGGAGCAGCCGACGAAGAAGCCACTCTCCTGCTCCGTGCGCGACCCGTCGACCACCACCTTGGCGCCTTCGTCGGCCGCGCCCTCGACGTAGGACCGCACGCGGTCGCGGTGCTCCGCCGTGATCAGCGGCCCCATCATGGATGCCCGGTCGTCGCCCGCCCCGATGACGACGTCGGGAATCCGGCTGGCGATGGCCTCAATGAGGGGATCGGCCGCGGCGCCGACGGCGACGACCACCGAGATGGCCATGCAGCGCTCGCCGGCCGACCCGTAGGCGGCAGATACTGCGGCGTCGGCCGCGGCATCGAGGTCGGCGTCGGGGAGCACCACCATGTGGTTCTTGGCCCCTCCGAGCGCCTGGACCCGCTTCCCATGGCGCGTGCCGGTCTCGTAGATGTGCCGCGCCACGGGAGTGCTCCCCACGAAGGACACCGCCGCGATGTCGGGGTGGGCCAGCAGCGTCTCGACCGCTTCGCGATCGCCTTGCACGACACTGAAGACGCCGTCGGGAAAGCCGGCCCGCTGCACAATGTCGGCCAGAACCAGGGAGGCGGAGGGGTCCTTCTCCGAAGGCTTCAGCACGAAGCAGTTGCCGCACGCGATGGCGTTGGCCAACATCCAGAGCGGCACCATGATCGGGAAGTTGAACGGGGTGATGCCGGCGACGACACCCAGCGGCTCCAGCACGGTGCGGATGTCGATGCCCGTCGAGACCTCGGAGTTGGACGAGCCCTGCAGGAGATTTGGGAGGCCGCAGGCGAACTCGACGTTCTCTATACCGCGCGCCACCTCGCCCCTGGCGTCCTCCAGCACCTTGCCGTGTTCCCGCGTGACGGCCGCGGCAAGCTCGTCGCGACTCGCATTGAGCAGTTCGCGGAGCGCGAAGAGCAGGCCGGCCCGGCGGGTGAGCGAGGACGAGCCCCACTCGCGGGATGCCTCCACCGCGGAGGCGACAACGACGTCCACCTCCGCCGGCGACGCCAGGGCGACCTCTGCGGTCTGCACGCCCCGGGCCGGGTCGTAGACCGGTGCCACCCGACCCGATGTGCCGGGGGCGGCGACGCCCGCAATCCAATGCCCAATGTGGCGCAGGCCCGGAGCGGTGTTCTCGGCGTCCGTGGAGGGCGAGGGCATAGCACCGGGATCTTACGGCGACCCTCGGGCACCGGCGTTGCCCGCTTCCTGGTCAGGCGAGGGACACTGGGGGTCAGCCAGCGGTCGACCGAAGTGGCCGCCAGCGGTCGGCCGATCCGGGCCCCCCGGCCGGGGCACGTAACATGGCGGGCGTGTTCGATTGCGACGTCGATGTCAATACTGGGATCGGCGCCCCAGGCGGGAGCAGCCATGCGACCTCTGCCTGAGCTGAACCCCGCCAGCGAGTGGTTCTGGACCTCCGGCGCAGACGGCACGCTCCGCATGCAGCAGTGCAGCGACTGCAGCGAGCTCGTCCATCCGCCGGTCCCCATCTGCCCCTACTGCCGGAGCCGGTCGTCGAAGCGAACCGCGGTGTCGGGCCGCGGCACCATCGTGGGCTTCACCGTCAACGCCCACCGCTGGCTCCCGGACTTCGATCCGCCCTACGTGATCGCCAACGTGGCACTGGCCGAGGACCCGCGCGTCCACCTGACGACGAACATCGTCGGGTGCGAGCCGACCGAGGTCCAAATCGGCCAGGAGGTCACGGTCCGGTTCCTGCAACAGGAGGACGTGTGGCTGCCCTTGTTCGAGCCGACGGGTTCGGTGGACCCCATCGACCGGGTGGCCGAACCGGTGCGGCCGCTCCCCCGCGCCGCCCTCAGCGACGACCGCTTCGAACACAAAGCCGTCCTCAGCGGCATCGGTCGCTCCACCTTCGGCCGACGGCTGATGGTCGACCCCTTGTCGCTGGCGGTCGACGCCAGCCTGCAGGCGATCGCCGACGCCGGACTGACGATCGGGGACATCGACGGGCTGTCGACCTATCCGGGCATGAGCGGCGGAGGCATGAGCGAGGGCGGCGCCAGCGCCATCGAAGAGGCGCTCCGCATCCACCCGACCTGGATCAACGGCGGCGGCGACCTCCCCGGTCCCGGTGGCGCGGTCATTGCCGCCGCCATGGCCGTGGCCTCGGGGCTCTGCCGCCACGTGCTGTGTTTCCGCACCGTCTGGGAATCCACGTTCGGCGTGCTCGCCGCCCGGGACGCGCAGGCGGCTGCTGCCGCGAGCGGTGGCGGGGGCAGCCGGCGGGCCGAGCGTGTCTCGGGCCCATTCCGTGAATGGCGGGCGCCCTTCGGCGCCATGTCCGCCGCCAACTGGATCGCCATGAACGCCACGCAGTACATGCACCGCTACGGGGCTCCCCGCGAAATGCTCGGGATGATCGCGGTCAACGGTCGGCGGAACGCTGCGCTGAACCCCGCCGCCATCTACCGGGATCCGATGACGATGGACGACTACCTCTCGGCACGGCCCATCACCTCACCCTTCGGGCTGTACGACTGCGACGTACCGTGCGACGGGTCCATCGCCGTCATCGTTTCAGCGGCCTCGGTCGCCGACGACCTCCCCCACCCCGCCGTGCGCATCGAGGCGGTGGGGACGCAGATTCTGGAGCGGGTGTCGTGGGACCAGGACACTCTGACCCACGAACCACAGGTCATCGGCCAGGCCGCGCACCTGTGGACTCGGACCGCTCTGCAGCCATCTGATGTGGACCTGGCGCTGGTCTACGACGGCTTCACCTTCAACGCCATCTCGTGGCTCGAGGGACTCGGATTCTGCGGTTTCGGTGAGGCCTACGACTGGCTCAACGGAGGTCGGCGCATCGCGCTGGACGGCGAGCTCCCGGTCAATCCGCACGGTGGGCAGCTCTCGGAAGGCCGCAGTCACGGCTTCGGCTTTCTCTACGAGGCGGTCACCCAGTTGCGCCACCAGGCCGGCGCGCGCCAGGTCGCCGAGGCCAAGACCGCAGTGGTCACCTCAGGTGGAGGGACGCCGTCCGGCGTCTTGCTCCTGCAGCGGAAGGACGCGTGACGTCGATGCCAGAGCCCACGACAACGCCGGACGCGAGCGAAAAGCCCAGTGGGCCCAGATCACGCAAAGGAGTCGAGACGCGGGCGCGGCTCCTGGCGGCGGCGAAGGAGATCTTCGAGCAGGACGGGTTCCTCGACGCCAGGATCTCCGACATTGCGGAGCGAGCCGGCCTCTCGCACGGTTCCTTCTACCACTACTTCGAATCGAAGGAGGAGGTCTTCCGGGAGGTGGCGGCCGAGGTGGAGCAGCGACTCAGCGAGCCGCTGTACAGCGTGATTCTGGACGCGCATTCCACCGCGTCGCCGTACGAGCGGATCCACGAGGGAATCCGGCGGAACTTCGAGAGCTACCGGGACGAAGCTCGCATCATGGGCGTGATTGAGCAGGTTTCGCGCTTCGACGAGAACCTCCGCGCCTTCCGCAACGAGCGGCACCACGTCTCATCGGCCGAGATCGCCGACTCCATACGTCGGCTCCAGCAACACGGACTGGCCGACAAGAGCCTCGATCCTGCGATTGCCGCAGCGGGGCTGGGGGCCATGACCTACCGCTTCCCCGAAATGTGGTTCGTGCAGGGTTTGCTGGATTGCGAGTTCGACGTGGGTGTGGAGCAGCTGACGCGACTCTTCGTCAACGCGCTGGGCCTACGACAAGGTCCCCCAGCCGATTCGGTCGCCGGTTCGGCCGAATCGCTCAACAGCGACTGACCCACACAGCGCGGTCAGCCCAGAACCTCTGCCTTCCACTCCAGGAGCTGCGGCGCCAGGAGGGGCCAACGGGCGAACAGTCCCTCCGCTTGTGCTTCGCCGCGTTCGATCCATTCGCGGTCGCCCCACGGCGGCTCGACGAGGCGCGCCCGGGGCAGGATCCCGGCCAGCGCTTCCGAGGTGGCCCTCGTGTGGTGCGGGTCGCTGACCCCGCTCCGGAAAACCAGAGCCGGAATGTCGAGCGCCTCGGCCTCCGCTTCGGGCAGTCCGGGCACCGGTTCGTCGTCCCGTGGGCAGTAGGCCAGCATCCAGCGTTCCATCGCCGCAATGAACGTGGCCGGGTCTTGCGCCAGGAACCGATCCCGGTTGGACGGATTCAGTTCCTGTACCTCGGCCCACTCCGGCAGGTCCGCCACGGCCTCCATGCCTCGGGTCCACGCCGCCTGCACCGACCCGCCGCAATAGTGCGTCGCCAATGAGAGGAGCCCGTACACGCCCCCGCTGATCCACCAGATGGCCAGGCCGGCCGCCGTCTCGGGATGCCGCGCCGCAGTCAGGAGCGAGACGCGGGCGCCACCGGACCCGCCGGCGATGACGGCCGGCGCCATGTCGAGGTGTGCGAGCAGGCCGGCCAACGCGTCGGCCTGCATGGCGGATTCGGACGAGCCTTCGAAACACACGTCCGACTCCCCGCAGTTGGGCCTGTCCCAGATCAGCACCTGGTTCCCGTGCTCGGCCAGCACCACCGCCAGCTGGCGCACGCCGGGTGACTCCTTGGTGAAACGGCCGCCGGGGGTGATCACCCATGGCTGCCCCGAGTCCCCCACCACCTCGTACGCCAGCGACAGTCCGTCTACCTTTGCGATGGGCACGAATGGACTCCTCTGCGTCGGCGTCGGGCGCGCTGACCCGGCGGGTGGGCTAGGCCGAGGTGGGGCGGCTGCGGGGCACTTCGCGGAAAGGAACATCCTTGTCCAGCCGGCGCTCCCGCGGCATGCCCAGCACGCGCTCGCTGATCACGTTGCGCGCCATCTCGGTCGTCCCGCCGCCGATGCTGCCCGCCTGGCGCATCAGGAAGCCGATGGCACTCGTGGAGGCGATGTCGTCCTCGGTCCAGGCCGCCCCGGAGGGTCCGGCGGTATCGAAGGCCAGCGTGACGATGCGCGAGACCGAGGTCCCCTTGAACAACCGGACGGTCCCGGCCGCCTGGTCGGACATGCGGCCCGTCCGGATGCCCTCGCCGACTCGCTCTCCGAGCTGGTTGACCACGAGCTCGAGCATGCGCGCTTCGCCGATGTTGGCGCGTGCCGTGGCGTCGTCCAGGAGGCCGTGCGCCCGGGCAATGTCGTAGACGATCTTCGTGTCCTGGCTGCCGTGGGCCAGACCGACGGGCTCGGTCACGTAGGACGAGTTGTAGAGCATGCGCTCGTGGAACATCCAGCGCGTGCCCACGGTCCAGCCCTCGTCCACCGCCCCGACGCGGTCGGCGTCGGGGACGATGACATCGGTCATGAACTCCTGGCAGAACTCCCGCGAGCCATTGTTCATCTCAATGCGGTGCACCTCGACATTGGGCTGGTGGATGGGCAGCATGAACACCGTCAGGCCACGGTGCTTCGGCTGGTCCCAGTTGGTCCGGGCCAGACAGAGCCCCCAGTCCGACCACCACGCCCCTGACGTCCACACCTTGGATCCGTTGAGGATCCACTGCTCACCGTCGCGCACGGCCGTGGTCAGCGCACCGGCCACGTCCGAACCTCCACTCGGCTCGGAGAGGAACTGCATCCAGAGCTCCTCGCCCTTCAGGATGGCGGGAAGGTGGCGCAGCTTCTGCTCCTCCGTCCCGAACTCCAGAATGACGGCGGCGCACGGTGAAAGCGTCGGGATCTGCACTCGCAGCGGGTATTCGTAGCCCGCGAACTCCTCGTTCAGGACCTTCTGATGCTCGTACGTCAGGCCCTGACCGCCGTAGGCGCGCGGGAAGCAGATGCCGGCCAAATCGGCGTCGAACAGCATGCGCTGGATCTCACGGTCCCGGGTGACGGTGGCGAGCTCCGCCTCGTCGTCATTGCCGTTCCGCTCCCAGCGCAACTCGTCAGGACTGACCTGCCGCAAGTTGGCCCGGATGAAGGACCGGGCCCTCTGCCGGAAGTCCTCGAGGCTCTCCATCTCTTCCGTCGTCTCCACTCGCAAGGCGCTCACGCCGCTGCCCCTTCCCGTGCGTCGACGAAAGCGGCGATCCGCTGACAGTGGTCCGCCGGCGTACCGGCCAGTGCTCTGTTCACCGTCACCCGCCGCAGGAACAGATGCAGGTCGTGCTCGAACGTCACCCCGATGCCCCCGTGCATCTGCGTGCAGTCCTGCACCAACTCGGCGCCGTACTGTCCGATGTAGGCCTTGGCCGCGCTCACCAGCTCGGCCGCGCCCGGATCACTCGCGGCGACGGCGGCGCAAGAGGCATCGCTCGTGGCGTTGCTCGACTGGAGCCACATGTACATGTCGGCGAACCGGTGCTTGAGTGCCTGGTAAGACGCCAACGGCCGCCCGAAGGAGTAGCGGTCGAAGGCCCACTCGACGGTCATGTCGAACGCCGCCTGCATGGCCCCGACCGACTCTGCGTTCAGCAGGACGATGAGCAGTTCGAACTGACGGTGTACCTGGGCGCGGGCGTCACCGGCCGGTCCGACCGCCGCGGCCGCGGGAACCCGGACGTCGCCGAAGGTCACGATGCCGAAGCGCCGGGTGAGATCGACCGTTTCCATTTGTGTCGTGGTGACGCCCGGCGCGGTCGCTGGAACGAGCACCTGGGTGACGCCGGCTTCGTCATTGCACGTGACCAGCAGATGCTCCGCCTGTCCGGCCGACTCCACAATGCGGGCCTCACCGTTGAGGACGAGGTCGGCGCCGTCCCGGCGGACGTCGACGGTCGGCTCCCACCGTGTCGAACCGAACGGCGGGGCGCACCAGGTAGCGATGCTCTCTCCGGAGAGCAATCCGGCCAACACGTCGGGTGCCGCGTTCAGCTCGCCCAGCGTCGCCGCTACGACGTTGACCACGGCCAAGGGCCCGGGTGCGGCATGACGGCCGAACTCGTAGGCGACCAGGCTGGCATCGGCCAAGCCGGAGTCGCTGATGGTGCCGCCGCCGCGCTCTTCGCTGACCAGCAGCGAAGTCCAGCCCAGTTCGGCGCCGCGACGCCAGTAGGCGGGGTCGAACCCGGCCGGGTCGTGACGGAGTTGCCGCAGAACATCCGGCGGCACCTGCTCGGTCAGGAAGCGGTCGGTGGTCTCTCGGAAGAACTCCTGCTCTTCGCTCAGATTCAGGAGCACAGGGCTCCTTCCTGCTTGCTCACGTGGTTCTCTTTCGTCTTCTCGGGCGTGACGGCGTGGGGATCGGTGGCATGGGGATGGCTGAAGCAGCGAGGCTAGACGGAGCTCACGATGCCGACGCCGGCGGCCTCGTTCCGCGTGCGCCACGCATCGCGCGACATCCGGGTGACGTCGACGTCACGGGCTGCGTTCCGCAGGGCGCCCACCGTCGCCTGCTCCCTCGGAGTGTGTGTGAACGGGTCCCAGCCGTAGAAGCGGCAGGCGTTCTCCCAGGTGATTTTGTGGATCTCGTCGTCTCGGCACCCGGCGTCCTGAAATTCCTTCCAGGCGAACTCGGGGGACTCGGGCCACGTCGTATCGGTGTGCGGGTAGTCGCACTCCCAGGCGATGCCGTCGATGCCGATGCGGTCCCGCAGCAACAGGCCCGACGGGTCCGTGATGTAACAGGCCAGGATGTGATCGCGGAAGACCTCCGAAGGGAGCTTGCCGCCGAAGTCGCTGTGCAACCACTCCTGGTTGGTGAAGTGGCGGTCGATCCGGTCGAAGTAGAAGGGGATCCAGCCGATCCCGCCTTCGGAGAGAGCGACTTTGAGGTCGGGGAAGCGCCGCAACGTCGGCCCGAACAGGAGGTCTTGGGCGGTGATGGCGCTGATCTGGCAGGCCAGCACCATCAGGTGGTCGACCGGCGCCTCATCGGGCCTTTGAATGACAGCGAAGCCGGCACCGATGTGGAGCGACAGGACCATGTTCTCCTCGCTCAAGGCGGCGAGCATGGGGTCCCAGTAGCCGGAGAGGAAGCTCGGGAAGCCCTGGACGTGCGGCGTCTCGAGAAAGCTGATCGACCGGCAGCCCTTCTTGGCGATACGCCGCACCTCGGCCACCGCTGCCTCGACGTCCCACATGGGGACGATGCCGAGCGGAATGAAGCGCCCGGGATACTCACCGCACCACTCGTCGATGGCCCAGTCGTTGTAGGCCTGGAGCATGACCAGCGCGATCTCCTTGTCGCCCGCCTCAGCGAACGTCCGGGCGTTCCACCCCGCCATGGTCGGGAAGCACATCGACCCGAGCACGCCGTTGGCGTTCATGTCGCGCACCCTCTCATGGACGTCGAAGCACCCGGGTCGCAATTCCGTGTAGGTGCCCGGGTTGAATCCCCATTCATTCGAAGGCCAGCCCACCGTGGCCGCCATGCCGAAGGACGTGCTGGTCCTCTCACCCTGGAAGACCCAGCGGTCGACGCCTTCCTCGTGCACGACCTTGGGGGCGTCGTTGAGCCATTTTTTCGGCACGTGGTTCTCGAACATGTTCGGCGGTTCGATCATGTGGTCGTCGATGCTGACCAGAATCATGTCCTCGAGGTTCATGGTGTGCTCCTCTCCCGAAGGAAGTGTGCGGGCCGCATCACGCCGTGCGCACCGGCAGGGTCTCCCAACCCCGGACGGTGGAGGCGTGGGCCCGCTCGGCCTTGTCGTAGTCGACCTCCCAAGCGGGGAAGCGCTGCAATACCTCGTCCAGGGCGATGCGGCCCTCGAGCCGAGCCAGCGCAGCCCCGAGGCAGAGGTGGATGCCGTAGCCGAAGGACTGGTGGCGGCCGATTTCGCGGTGGATGTCGAAGCTGTCGCCGTCGGGGAAGTGGCGTTCGTCCCGGTTGGCCGAGCCGTTCAGCAGCACCATGATGCTGCCCTCGGGCACCGTTTGCCCGTGGACCTCGCTATTCCTGGTCACGTAACGCGACTGCACGGGCGAGGGCGCCTCGTAACGCAGCAATTCCTCGATGGCATTGTTGACGAGCGACCGGTCCGTCACTAGTTCGGACCGCTGGTCCGGGTGGCGGCCAAGGACCTCGCCGGCAAAGCCGATCAGGCGGGTGGTGGTTTCGTTGCCGGCGCCGGACAGCAGACCGACGTACCCGAGGATCTCGTCGTGGGTCAGGGTGCGGGTCGTGCCGTGCTCGTCCTCGAATTCGGCGTTGAGCAATTCGGTCATGAGGTCATCGGAGGGGTGCTCAGCGCGCCAGGTGATGTAGTCGGAGAAGACCGAGGCGGAGGCGAGTGCGTCGTATTCCGTCTCGTTCGGTACGCCGTCCTCGAGACGCAGCCCATCGTCGATCCCGTCGCGGATTGCCTCCTGGTCCGCTTCCGGGATCCCGAGCAGCATGCCGATGACCCGCATGGGCATGAACTTGCCCAGATCCTTGACGAAGTCGAACTCCCCGGCTCCGACGAGCGGGTCGAGCACCTCGGCACAGAAGGCGCGCACCTGGGGTTCGAGCGCCAGCATCTTCCGCGGCGTGAAGACCCGTGAGAGCAGGCCGCGGTGGATGTCATGGGCGGGCGGGTCCTCGAAGAGGATCGATCCGGGCGGGATCTCGACACCCGCTTTGATGATCTCGAGCACCGAGCCGCGCCCCGAGATGTAGGTCTTCCAGTCCAGCATCGCCTTGTCGACGTCGTCCCAGCGGCTGAGCGCGAAGAACTCGTACTTCTCGTTCCAGTAGAGCGGCGCCTCGTCGCGCATCCGCTTCCACAGCGGATACGGATCGGCGTCAATGTCGAAGTCGTAAGGGTCGTAGTAGATGTCCTGGCCCTGGTTGCTGGTGGCCGTCACGACGATGCCGGACCCGTACTCAGGCTGCGGGCCACGCCAGCGACTTGATCTCCAGGTACTGCTCGAACCCAGCGGTGCCGTTCTGGCGGCCGATGCCACTGTGCTTGTAGCCGCCGAAGGGAAGATCCGGTCCGTACGGCGCGCCACCGTTGATGCTCAGCCCGCCGGTGCGGATGCGCCGGGCCACGGCCAGCGACTTCTCCACCGATCCGGAGAACACACCACCCGACAGCCCGTACTTGGAATCGTTGGCGATGCGGACGGCGTCGTCCTCGTCCTCGAAGGGAATGACGACCAGCACCGGCCCGAAGATTTCCTGCTGGGCGATGGTCATGGAGTTGTCGACGTCCGTGAACAGCGTCGGCTCGACCCACCAGCCCTTGGCGAACTCGTCGCCCGAGGGGCGACCGCCGCCGACGGCCAGCGTGGCACCCTCGGCCTTCCCCTTCTCAATCAGGCCGAGGACACGCTCACGCTGCTTGGACGAGATGACGGGTCCCATAATGACGTCGGGTCGCTGCGGGTCGCCGTACGGCACTGCGGCGAACAGGCCCTTGAGCAACTCGACACCTTCTTCGTAGCGGGAACGGGGCAGGAGCATACGGGTCTGAATGGCACAGCCCTGTCCGGCGTGGAAGCAGGCGCCCATGCCCATGAGGGTGGCGAAGCCGAGATCGGCGTCGTCGAGGACGATGGTCGCCGACTTGCCGCCGAGCTCCAAGAACGTGCGCTTCATGGTGGCCGCGCCCTTCTCCATGATCCGCTGGCCTACCGCGGTCGAGCCGGTGAACGAAATCATGTCGACCTTGGGCGACAGCGTGAGCTCCTCGCCGATCATGTGGTCGGACGATGTGACGATGCTGACCACACCCGGCGGGATATCGGTCTGCTCGGCAATGAGACGCCCGAGCAACGTGGCGTTCCACGGCGTGTCCGGGGCGGGCTTGAGCACCACGGTGTTGCCGGTGGCCAGCGCTTGACCCAACTTGTGCGAGGTCACCTCGAAGGGGAAGTTCCACGGCACAATGGCGCCGACGACGCCGACCGGCTCGCGCCAGATCCGTCGCGAGTCGACGGTGCCCTGAATGCTGGTGGCGTCGGGTAGCACGGTTTCCCACGCGAACTCGTCGATGAGCTGCGCCGGGTACGCGAAGGCGTCCGACATGGGGGCGTCGAGCTGCGGTCCCTGCGTGGTCATACGTGGGCAGCCGACTTCGAGGATGAGCTGTTCACGCAGCTCCTCGTGCTCGGCCTCCAGCGCGGCGTTGAGCTGTTGGAGGCACTGTTTACGGAACGCGTGGTTCGTCGACCAGTCGGTCTCGTCGAAGGCCCGTCGAGCACCGTCGATCGCCCGCTGCATTTCGGCGGTCGATCCGTCGGCCACCTGGCCGATGACCTCCTCGGTCGCCGGGTTGATGTTGTCGAAGGTCTTGCCCGAATCGGCATCGACGAGCTTGCCGTCGATCAACATCCTCTGCTCGGGGTTGACCTTCACTGACTCAGGCACGGTGCTGTTCCTCTCGTCGTCCGGATCCACCCAGGTCGCGACGGCGGGCAACGCCCGGCAACGGCACGTGATTTGTGCCTGGGAGGCCTCTCTTCTGGAGGGTATCTGACTTTGACGTCGCCGTCAAAAACGACGGTAAGATCCGGCCGGCCGACCGAGAGAACCCGCGCGGACCGGCTCCGGAGGCAGGACCGACAGCTGCCGAACCGGTCATGAAACAGTGGTGGCTCACCGGGCTCCAGAGGAGGATCATGTTCACGATTGCTGCGTTCGTCGAGGCGTTGACGCTCGAAGAGGTCGGCACCGACCGCTATCGGGCGGGCAGCCTCAGCTCCGCGCACGGCGTCGTCTTCGGCGGGCAACTGTTGGCGCAGTCCGTGATGGCGGGGCTGGCCGGTCAGGAGGGCAAGTCGGTCAAGACGATCCACACCGTCTTCGCCCGGGGTGCCAACCCCGAAGCCCCCCTCGACATTGCAGTCGAGCGCATGCACAGCGGGCGTTCCGTGGCCAGCAGCACGGTGACCATCAGCCAGGGTGACACGCTGGTCACCCGGTCCCTCGTGCTCCTCAGTGCCGATGAGCCCGACGTCATCCGTCATGCCGACACGCCGCGCGCCATGACCTCGCCCGAGGAGGCCGGGGGCACGGTGCGCGGCGAGGGCGTCTGGGAGATCCTCATCGTCGACGACATCGACATCAGCGATCCCGAGCTGGTCGGCCCACCCGAGCTCGACGCCTGGGTGCGCTTTCTCGACGCGCCCGACGATCCCGCCACCGATCAGGCTCTCGTCGCCTACTCCACCGACGGCTTTCTGATCGGAACGGCCATGCGCCCCCATGCCGGCGTCGGCCAGGCCCAGGCCCACGTGACCCTTTCGACCGGGGTCCTCAGCCACACCCTGACCTACCACGAGCGCTGCCCGGCTGCCGAGTGGCACCTGCTGCAGCAACGCAGCTCGTACGCCGGGAACGGCCGCAGCTACGGGCAGGGCGACATCTTCCGCCGCGACGGCCAGCTGGCCGCCTCCTTCGTCCAGGACGCCATGATCCGCGCCCGCGCCGGAAAGGCCGGCGCGCTCTGACCGCGACGGTTCAGTCGGAGAGCCGGCCGGCCAGCTGACGCGTCAACCAGTCGTCCTTGCAGTGCCCGGCCAGCTGGACCGCGGCCGCTCCGGGCACCAGGAGGTATGCGTGCGGGAGCCCGGCAATGACGTGGAGCTCGCAGGGCACCCCGGCCTGATTCAGACGCTGGGCGTAGGCGATGTCCTCGTCGCGGAACCCGTCGATGGCACCGACGACGACACAGGTGGGTGGGAGACCGGACAGATCGGCCTCGCGGGCGGCCGCAGCGTAGGAAGGAACGTCATCGGAGCCGTAGAGCGCGCCGAGGTAGGACCGCCAACCGAACTCATTGGATCCCGATCCCCACACGTAAAGCCCTTCGGCATTGATGGAAGGGGTGCGCTGCCGATCGTCGAGCATCGGGCAGTCGAGGAGGACGAACGCCAGCGGGACCTCACCGCGGTCCCGGGCGAGCAGCGCCAACGCGGCGGCAAGACCGCCGCCGGCGCTGAGCCCGTAGAGGCCGATGCGGTCCTGGTCGATGCCGAGGCTGCTGGCGTTGTCGTAGGCCCAGCGCAGCGCGGCGTAGCAATCTTCGAGTGGGCCGGGGTAGCTGGTCTCGGGCGCCAGGCGGTACTCGACCGAGACGCCGACCACCTCCAGGCTCTGGCACCAGCGATCGAGCAGAGGGCTGTCCATGTCGTACGACCCCATGACATAGCCGCCACCGTGGATGGTGATGATGGCGGGGAGGAGCCCTGCTGCATCCTTCGGGCGGTGCACCCGAACGGGCACCGGTGGGTCACCTGGAACCTCGTGGTCGGTACGCGCCACCGCATCGGAGAGATCCGTCGAGGCGAAGGACGCTCCCCGCATGGCCGCCACGCCCTCGGCGTCGATCGTCGGGAGCTCGAACGCGTCGAGCGCCTGCCGCAGTTCCGGATCGAGCAGGGCCTTGACGTTCACCCTCTCCGTCGAGCTCATGACAGCGACCCCCCTCCCCCGCGGACGGCTGCCACCAGGCCGCCGTCGACGGGGAGATCGATCCCGCTGATGAAGCTCGCGTCATCGGAGAGGAGGAACACCGCTCCGGCCGCCACCTCGTCGGCGAGCCCTTCGCGGTGCAAGGGCGACATGTCGACCAGCATGGCACTGGTGTCACGGGCCTCGGCCTCCTGGCGTCCCATCGGTGTGTCGATCATGCCGGGGGTGACCGAGCAGATACGCGCGCCGACCCGGCCGAAACGCACGGCCTCCCGCCGCACCAGTCGATGCACGCCACGCTTGCTCCACGTGTAGGCCATTCCGGGGTCTTCGATCGCCGGACCGACCGCCTCGTGGATCCTCTCGAGGAACCCGCCGGCCAGCGGATCGTCGAGGACGGCGTCAGGAGGGAGGTCTCCCTGGTCCAGGGCGAGCAAGGCCGCCACCGACGCGAAGCAGACGACGGCGGTGTCCTGCACCGCCAACGCACGGCAAGCCTCGACGAGCCGTGCCGTGCCGATCAGGTTGACGGTGAGGATGTCCCGCCAGTCCGCCATGGTGGGTGACACGCCGGCCGCGTGCGCCACGGCCCGCAACGGACCGAGCTCGGCCACCCGGGCCGCCAGACGGGTGATCCCCCCGGGATCCTTCACGTCCAGCACGAACGGTTCCAGCTGGGCGCGGTAACCCGCGGCCGCCAGCATGTCGGCCTGGGTGGCCAGCAGCACGTCGTCCCGATCGACCAGTACGAGGACATCGACCATGCCGGCCATACGTTCGGCGCACGCCGCGCCCATGCCGCGGGCTGCTCCCGTCACGATGCCGACTGTCATGTGCTGCTCCCCGTCTTCTGATTGATCGAATCGGACGTTACTGCGGCCTCAGCGCTCGTCGACCGGATCACGCCGGGCCGCACGACGTCACGCCGGGTTCGGCTCGGTGCGAAGCGCCGTCGCCGGCGCCGTTGCGACCCCCTCCGCGTCCGCTTCGGCGCCACTCCGGTTGATGGCCCGTTCGTCGGTGCCGAGATAGCTGGCGATGACCCGGGGGTTGTCGCGCACTGCGGCCGGGTGACCTTCGGCGATGACCTTCCCGGCCTCGAGGCAGTACACCCGATCGCTGATGCCCATGATGAGCGGCATGTCGTGTTCGATGAGGAGCACCGACGCGTCGAGCTGTCGCCGTATGGTCACGATCAGCGGACCGAAGGCCTCGGTCTCGCGTTGTGCCAACCCCGCCGTCGGCTCGTCGAGGCAGAGGACCTTGGCATCGAGTGCCAGCAGTCCCGCCAGCTCGACCACGCGCCGGGTTCCGGTCGAGAGATCGGCGATGTAGTGGTCCCGGTAGCCTCCCAGGCCGAGCAGGTCGACGAGATCGCCGACGGCAGCCCGGTCGTGCCGGCTCCGCCGCGTGGCCCGCGGCAGTGCGAGTGCCGTGGAGAGCATGCCCGTCTCGTCCTTCCCCTGCAGCGCCACCAGCAACGTCTGCGTCACCGTCAACTCAGGGAACAGGGTCGCCGACTGAAAGGTCCGACCCAGGCCCAGGCCGGCCCGATACGCCGGCGGTCTGTCACCGATCTCCTTGTCGCCGAGCCGCACCGACCCCGTGGCCGGGACGAACCCCCCGATGGCGTTCATCAGGGTCGACTTGCCGGCACCGTTGCTCCCAATGAGCCCGACGATTTCGCGTTCGCTCACGCTGACGGAGACGCCGTCGACCGCGACGTTCCCGCCGAAGGTCACCCGGAGATCGGAGACGGCCAGAGTCGGCACGGCGGTCCCGCGGTGCTCGGGCTCCGGCAGGGCCGCCTTGGCGGGTGGACGCGTCACCGGGACGACGTCCTTGCCGAATCGCCGGTCGGCCCAGTGCAGCAGTGCATCTCGCGCGTCGTAGGCAACCTGCATGAGCCCGCGCGGGAAGTAGAGCAGGACCGCCAGCAACCCGATACTCGAGGTGAGCAGCCCGAGAACCTGATTGTTGGGAGCGAGTGCGGGAATTCCGATCACCCAGATGGCGCCGATGACGGCGGCCGTGACCGAGCCCATGCCTCCGATCACCACCATGGCCACGAGACTCAACGAGATGTCGACGATGAAGAAGCTGCCCGGGCCGCCGAATGCGACGTTGGAGTAGGCGCCACTCAGCAAGGCGCCGCCCATGCCGGCCAGCGCTCCTGCAATGGCGAAGGCGCGGATCTTCTCCCAGACCGGCCGCACGCGGTAGGCGGAGGCGGCGCTCTCGTTGTCACGCACTGCCATGATGGAGCGCCCGATGCCACTGTCCCTGAACCGGTTGGCGATCAGGAGCACCACAGCCAGAATGACGAGGACCACGTAGTAATACGTGCGCTGGCCCGGGAAGGACAACGAGAAGAGCTTGCCCGGGACGAACGGCAGGTCGGACCCGTCCGATGAGCCTCCGCTCAGAATCCCGAGACTGAAGAAGTACTGCTGCGCCGCCAGGGCGAAGACGAAGGTGACGACGGCGAGGTAGAGGCCTTTGACCCGCAACGAGCTGAGCCCGAGGATCATGGCGAGGACGGCCGACCCGGCGGTGGTGGCGACAATGGCCAGCCAGAAAGGCACACCCCCTTCGACCAACCGGGCGGCAAAGAGCGCCCCGAGACCGGCGAAGGCCATCTGCCCCAAAGACAGTTGACCCAGCCAGCCGGTGAGAACGGTCAGCGAGGTGGCGCAGATGGCGAAGGCCAGAATCTCGGTGAAGGTCTGCTGGGTCGAGGGTTGGGTGAAGATCAGTGGGAGGACGACGGCGATCGCTCCGAGGAGGAGGATCCCGCTCTTGTTGATGTTCCGGGCCCAGCGAAAGGATTGCAGTCGCACGGGGATCGGGCGGGCCCTGGGAGTGAACGCGAAGACCTCGCTCTCGTCGGTGCGCTCCCGGTTGAAGAGAACCGCCACCACCACAATGATCAAGAGCAACAAATTGATCAGTCCGGGCTGATCGATGTAGTTGAAGTTCACGAGGCTCTGCAACAGGCCGATGACGATGCTGGCGACGATGGTGCGGCTGAAGGAGGTCATACCGCCGATCACGGCGGCCACCAGAGCAAGCGACAGGGTCTGTGGACCGAGGGTGGTCAGGTCGCCGGCGGCACCACTCTGACCGGCGATCAGAACGACCGAAAGCGTAGACAGGGCTGCCGCCAAGGCCCAGACCAAGGTCGAGACCATCTTCGGGCTGATGCCGGACAAACGAGCAAGGCGTGGATTGCTTGAGCATGCTTTGACGGTCCGGCCCAGCGTCGTGCGGTCGAGGAACCACGTCAGTGCGATGAGCGTGATCGGCACAATGATCAGGATCGACAGGTCCGAGCCGCGCACGGTGACACCGGCCACCGTCCACGTGCCGTTGATTGCGCTCGGAAAGTGAGTGGTGATGGCGGTCGGTGTCGGGATTTTGATGGCGATCGCCAGAGCCAGCTGCGACACCCCGATGGTGGCGACGAGGACGACGACCCGGGGCGACTTCCGCAGCCGACGTATGATGGCCAGATCGACGACGGCCCCGAAGGCCAGTCCCAGGAGCAGGGCGACGGCGAGGCCCACCCAGAACGGCACGTGGTACTGCACGACCAGCAGTGACAGGACCGCAGCCCCGACCACGCCCATGTTGCCGACGGCGAAGTTGATGATCCGGGTGGCCCGGTAGACCAGCACCACGCCCACGGCGATCACGGCGACGCCCAGTCCCTGCACGATCCCGTCGAAAATGATTTGGCTGTTCAGCCAGGTCACCGCAAGCATCAGCCGGCCTCTTGGCCCCCGAGGAACACCGCCCGCGCCAGGTCGTCGCGTTCCATCAGGTCGCGGATCTGACCCTCGAAACGCACGCGCCCCTTCTCCAGGAAGACGGCTCTGTCGGCGATGGCGGCCGCCACGTTCAGCGATTGCTCGACGATGATCAGCGTCTCCCCGGCTGCCTTCAGACCGTCGATCACCTCGATCAGCTCCTGCACAATGATCGGGGCCAGGCCGAGCGAGAGCTCATCAATCATGAGGACGGCCGGGTCGTGCAGCATGGCGATAGCCAAGGCCAGCATCTGTTGCTGCCCGCCCGAGAGCGAGTCGGCCCGCTCGCCGCGGCGATTCTGCAAGGCGGGAAAGAGCTCGTAGACCCGGTCGATCCGGCGGCGCAGCTCGGTCTTGTCGGAGCGGTAGACGAAGCCTCCCATTTCGAGGTTCTCCGCCACCGTCATCGGGCCGAAGACGCCCTTCCCACCCTGCAGCAGGTGGATGCCGAGCCGGGAACGCTGTTCCGGTGTGGTGTAGGTGATGTCCCGGCCGTGGAGGCGTACCACGCCGCGCGCCGGGGTCTCCAGTCCCGAAGCGACGTTCAGTGCCGTCGACTTTCCGGCGCCGTTGGTGCCCAGGAGGGCCAGCACCTCTCCCTTCTTCACCTCGAAACTGACCCCAAAGAGGATCTGCACGTGGCCGTAGCTGAAGTCGACATTGCTGACCTGCAGGACGGGGATCGAAGCGGGGTCGGCCTCTTGGCGGCGGTGCTCCTCGAGCTCCTCCTGCAACTCCACGACAACGAGGGACAGGTCGTTGCGGATGAAGTGTGCGCTCCGGATGATCATGATCGCCCCGAAGATCGTCGAGGGAATCATGATGATCAGAACCGTCGTCCGGATACCGACAATGCTGTCGAGGAGGGCCGCCAGTACGGCGCCTCCGGTGGCGCCGATGAAGAACACGTAGATGCCGCCCACCGCCCCGACCATGCCGCGCAGTCTGTACGGGGCCACCGACGTCAGCACCGGACCGATCATGGAGAATCCGGTCAGGAGCAGGACGGCACTGGGCACGCTGAAGACAGCCCAGAGGACTGCGTTGGGCATGAAGTACTGAATGGGAACGATGACGGCGACGGGCAGCACGACCTTGCCGATGAGCGAGAGGGCCCGGGCTGGGTCCTTCCGGTAGAGGCGGTCGTAGTACCGACCGACGAGGGGCAGCGTGATGAGCACCCCGATGGTGCCGACGGAGCCGATGATGCCGCGCTGGAAGGCGTCGAGCCCGAACCGCTGCTTGAGATAGAGGTTGCCCAGCACGGGTCCCGTGAAGAGCCCAAAGCCGATGGCCGAGAACGCGATCAGGACCGTTTTGATGGTGCGGATACGCATGACCCGCTCGAAGGCCGCCTCGAACGAGGGCGCGGCGGGGGGGGTGTCGTCGAGGACGTCCCCGAGGACGTCCTTCTTCTCGTACTGTCCGCGGGGCGGCTCGGGGATGCGGAAGGCGAAAATCGCCACCAGCAGAGTGGGAACGGCCAGGATGTAGAAGGCCCAGCGCCAGCCGCTGGGGCCTCCCACCTCTGTTGCGATGAGACCCACCAGAAGGGGACTTGCGGCCAGGGCCAGGCCCTGGCCCATGCCCATGGCGGCATAGATCCGGCCGCGCACGTTGATCGGATAGGTATCCGCCAGCAACGACCCGTGGACGCTGTTCGTGCTCGACTGCGAAATGCCGGCACCGAGGCGGGCCAGAAAGAACACGAAAATGTTCATGGCGAAGCCCGTCGCGGCCACCATCAGCCCGAACGCGATGGTGGCCCAGCCGATGATGGGCGGGCGCCGGTAGCGGTCGGCCAGCCAGCCCATCGGCAGGATGCCCAAAACGAGGAATCCACCCGAGATCCCCGCCACGAAGGTGATGACCCCGGTCGAGACGTGGAAGGACGACTGGATGTTGGGAGAGAGAACGGCGAGGCCGGAGGTCTGGAGGTTGTCCAGCGTCACGATGATGGCCAGGATGACGAAGGCGCGTGCCCCCGCGGTGCGCAGCCCGTCGCGCAGGGAGATCTGGTCCTCGCCCGCTCCCGGGAGCATGTCCTCGGGGAACAGGAACTCCGGCATGGACTCGGCCGCTAACTGCCGCTCGGCAGCCGAATCCACCACCAGGTGGGCCAGGTCTGCCGTGCTCATGTCGTCAGAGGGGACGGGACCGGCCGGACCTCCGGCCGTCGGCTCGCTCATAGAAGCCCCGATCCCCCGGTCCGGCCCCACCCCCGCGAGTCAGCACGCTTGGTGCGACGGCACGCGGAGGTGAGGCCGATCAGGGTCACGCTGCCTAGCTTGACGCAGGAACGAGCGTCTCGCTCGTGGGGCTGTACTTGTAGATGGTCACCGGGCCCGTGGCGTAGGGCTGGTTGGGGCCGAACGAGACCACGCCGATGCCGGGAACGGTGGCGTTCTTCAACGCGTAGCCCGCTTTGGTGAAGCTCGCCGTCGTGAGGTTCTTCCCCGCCTTGGTGGCGATGTCGTCGAAGAGACCCAGGTACTGGCAGGCCTCGAGGACCGACTCGTACGAGGTGTCCGTTGTATTTCCCGCTCCGGGCTTCGCCGGGTTGACCGGTGCCGTCATCGGGTCGGACGGGTAGGCCTTGTGAAAGTCGGCGGCGCACTTCTTGACGGCCGGGTCCTGCCACTGCTGATAGTTGGACGGCTCGGCCAGCGCTGACAGCGCGTACTTCAGGTACGGATTGGCGCCCTTGGTGGACTCCACGTACGAGAGAAGGGACGACTCGCTCGTGGCGATGAACGTGGGCTTGTAGGTGCTCTGGTTGTCCAGCTGCGCCCGGGGCCACGTCGTCGAGCCGGATCCACCGACACCGATCACCACGTTCACGCCCGCGCTCTGGAAGCGCTGAGCGATCGACTGGGTCTCCTGGTCGGAGGCGACGGCATCGGTCGCCTGCACGCTGTCCTCTGCCGTGAGCACGACGGGAACGCCCAGCTTCTTGAGCGCCGATTGCACCACCTTCACCTCAGGAGCGTCCGAGTCGGCGCCGTAGAAGATCGCCACCTTCTTCCCCTTGAAATCGCCCGCCTTCTTGAAAGCGGCCAGCTGAATCGGATCGAAGTTGGCCGAAGGAGGGATGAGTGTGAAGTCGGGCGCAACGTTGCCTGACAGCGGTTCGGGCAACGATCCCGCGATCGTCGAGGTGTCGTGGGTCTGCTGGTAACAGGCCGGGAATACGGGCGAGACAGCGACGAAGACGTGGTCGTCCTCGGTCAGCTGCGTGCACGACGATGTCGCATCGGCAGGCACCGATGGATTCATCTCCACCGAACTCAGCACGAGCTTGCGGCCGTTGATTCCGCCCTTGGCGTTGATACCGGCAATGACGGACTGATACGCATCGGGAAAGTTGCCGTCGTTGATCGTGACGCCGAGGCTCTTCAGGGCCTGGAAGTTCACGTACGGCAAACCGACGGCGATTGTCTTCGCCGTGACGCCCTGATCAGCCGGACTCGATGCCCCGGCCACCGGACTGAGGATCAGCGTCGACCCCAGCATGGTGACAAGGGCCGCTGCTCCGGCCCAGATTGATGTTCGGGTGCCCATGGCCCCTCCTTTTCGGGAGTGCCTCTCTCGAGGCTCCCTCCCTGCTCTTCCCCCTACGGATTGGATGTTGTGCGACATGATTGCTCCCTATCTCTCTTTCGCGGCGTCGGGTACCGCAACAGTGCAACGGTGCGCGAGGTCCGCCGACGAACGCCCGATCAGAATTTCGTAAGACCCGGTGTCGACCTGCCATCCCCGCTTCCGGCGCGGCACCGGCGGGGAGAGGAAGTTGAACATTTCGGGGACGAAGGCCTGGACGTCCTTCCAGTCGTCCTGACCCGGATCCCAGTAGGCGAAGGCACGATCGTCGAGCACGAACTCCACCTCGGCGGTCTCGCCCGGGTCAAGCCATACCTTGGAGAAGGCCTTGAGCTCCTTGGGCGGACGCGCCAGTCGGGGATTCGCCGGCGCCACGTAGCACTGCACGACTTCGGAGCCGGCGCGTGACCCGACATTCGTCACCGGAACGGTGACCGTGACCGTTCCGCCGGGCCGGTGTGTCGGCGCAGACAACGTTGGCCGGCCCAGGTCGAACGACGTGTAGCTCAGGCCGTGGCCGAACGGGAACCGGGGCGCGATGGCAGAGTGCTCATGGCCTCGGTATCCCATGAACAGACCCTCGCCGTACCGCACCTCGCCGTTCTCACCGGGAAAGTTCGCATGCGAGGGTGCGTGCTCCAGTCGCATCGGAAGCGTGGTGGGCAGCCGCCCTCCAGGGTCCGCGACGCCGAGCAGCACGTCGACCAATCCCCCGGCCAGCTCCTGGCCACCGAACCAGCACTGCAACACGGCGGCGACGTCCTCGGCCCATTCCATGTCGACCGGTGCCGCCGCATTGACCACGACGACGGTGCGGCTGTTGACCGCGGCGACTCGGCCGACCAACTCGGCCTGGCGGCCCGGCAACGCCAACGAAGTGCGGTCGCGTCCCTCCGTCTCAGTCTCCGCCGACGTGCCGACACAGACGATTGCCACGTCCGCAACAGCGGCGGCGGCCACCGCCCGCTCCAGCAGCGCGTCGCCATCGGGGGTCCGAAAGCCCACCCGGAAGCCGGCCAGGCTCGTGTCGCTGCAGGCGTACTCCACGACCATGTCCACGGGCACGTCCTGGTCGAAATGCACGTCGGCGACAAGGTCCTGGCTGGCCTGGCCGAAGAAATCGTTGCCGCCGGGCGGGGGACGATTGGTGAATCCGTCCAGGACGACCTCGTCGTTGACCAGGAGCCGGGCCAACCCGGCTTGGGCCAGCGCCAGCTGGAAGATCCCGGTCTCCTCGGGGATCACGGTCCCACTGACCCGCACGGACCAGTCGCCCGCCGGAGCCTCGAAGCTCAAGCCGATCTTCATCATGCGCAGTTCATTGAGCTGCTGGGTCTCGGTCACGGGACCTTCGAGGGCAAGGCCCGCGTGGGTTTCGGCCAGGAAGCCGTCAGGCGCCCGGAGGACAGGACCGCCGACGACCGCCGGGGACAGCGAGGGCTCGCACCCCCGCTCGTACACAAGCGCACGGTCCGGGCCGAGTGCCTGTGCCAGGGAGTCGACCACGCTCTCCACGTGGTAGGGCGTCACCTGCGCTGAACCGCCTCCCATGATGGTTGGGGTCAGAGCGGGCGCGCCCAACAATGCGCAGCGGGTGACCGCAGGCGCCAGCGGAAGGACGCCGTCGTTCGAGAGCAGCACGGTCGCCTCGGCGGCGGCGCGGCGCAGCAACGCCACGTCACCGGGCGTCGGCGGCTTGGGGGCCGGCACCAGCTCCGGCCCGTCCAGCGCGCCGATCCGGTCGAGCCCCCCGAGCAGCCGGCCGACTGCAGCGTCGAGATCTGCTTCGTCGACAGCGCCATTCTTGATGGCGTCGACCACGGTCGATCCCAGGCCACGAGCGGGACCGGGCATTTCGAGATCGAGTCCGGCGCCGAGCGACACCTTCGTGTCGGTGACGGCGAACCAGTCGGTCATCACCAGACCTTCGAAACCCCACTCGTCACGCAGGATGTCGAGCAGGAACTCGGGCTGTTGCGTCAGCCACCGCCCGTTCAGCCGGTTGTAGGCCGTCATGATGGCGAGTGCCCCGCCTTCGTTGACGGCGATCTCGAAAGGAACCAGATAGAGCTCGCGCAGCGAGCGCTCGTCGACGACCGAGCTGATGGATGCGCGCTCGAATTCTGCGTCGTTGCCGACGAAGTGCTTCACGGTGGCGAAGACACCTTCGGACTGGACGCCCCGCACGTACCCGGCGGCCAGGCGCCCCGACAACAGCGGGTCCTCGGAGTAACACTCGAAATTCCGCCCGGCCAACGGTGACCGGTGCAGGTTCACCGTCGGAGCGAGGAGCCCCCGGCAGCCCCGATCACGGGCTTCTCGGCCGACGAGGGCGCCCAGCTTCTCGACGAGCGCCGGGTTCCAGGTGGCCCCCAGTGCGGATCCGCACGGGATGCAGAGAGAGGGCTCACCGCCCATGCCCGGCAGCGAATTCCCCCTGGCGCCGTTCGGTCCGTCCGTGACATGCACCTTGGGGATGCCGAGGCGCTCGACCGCAACGGTCGACAACATGTCCTCTCCTGCAGTGAGAGCAGCCTTCTCCTCAAGCGTTAGTGCATCTACTAACGCTTTGACATCAGTCAATTCACTGCCCCCGTATCCCGACTCTGATATGACGAGAATGTGATTTTTGGGAACTATAAGAAAAATCCCGACGCCTGGCAAGTGTACCGAACGGTCCAGATCCGTGGGGATCGGGGTTTTCGCCGGGAGGCCCTTTGACTGCGCCCAGGGAACGCGCCACCGATGACTCGACGAACTGTCCCGGCGGGAGCCACCAACCGCACCGACGCCCACCGCTGCCTCGGAGCGCGCGGTACGGGGAGCCGGCCGGGGCTGACGAACGCACCCGCCAACCCCGAGGTGACCTGCGCCGGCAGCAGATCATTGACGCGGCCGTCGAGCTGTTCGCCGCCAAGGGCTACCGCGGCACCGGCGTGGCCGCCCTCGCTGATCGGGTCGGCATGACGGGGACGGGCCTCTTGTACTACTTCGGCACCAAAGAGCGCCTCCTGCGGGAGGTCGTCGCCGAGCGCGACCGGATGGAGTCCATCGATCCCCAGCGCGAGTTCCCTCTGGCCCTCACGCTCTCGAGTCTGCGCGACCTGGGTCGCTACAACGTGGAGACGGCCCTCCTGACGCGCCTCTACCTCGTCCTCGGAGCCGAAAGCTTCGACGAGGAGGACCCGCTCCACGACTTCTTCGTAGAGCGCTACGAGCTGGCACGCGAGTTCGTGCGCGCGTTGCTCGACGACGAGAAGGCACGGGGCCGCATCCGCCCCGACGTGGACGTCCACGCGGTGGCACTCGAGGTCATCGCCGTGATCATGGGGCTCGAGTACCAGTGGATGACCGACCCGGCGCGGGTCGACTTCGGCCAGGCGATGGAGACCTACATCGACGAGCTGATAGAGCGGCTGACACCCACATAAGGACGAGCCGCACTCGCGCCGGTAGTCTCCACGCGGCCGACACCGGTCACCTGGACGGACGAAGGAGGACGCTCGTGTCAGAGGAACTCGGCGCGGCGGGGTTGCGTTTCGAGCGTGAAGGTGCGGTGGCCTGGTGCGTGATCGACCGGCCCCAGGCCAGGAACGCCTTCACGCCGGCCATGTATTTCGGCATCAAGCGAGCCGTCGGCATCGTCAACGAGGACCCGGACCTGGCCGCGCTCATCATCACCGGCACCGGCGACGTCTTCGCCCCCGGGGGTGACCTGGGCGGCCGCTCTGATCCTGGTGACGAGCCCATACCGGACATCGGTCACGACATCCTTCCCTTCCTCACCATCAGGGACAGCCGGGCACCGGTCGTGGCCGCCGTCAACGGGATCTGCCAAGCGGGTGGGTTGCTGATCGCCATGCTGGCCGACATCGCAGTGGCCAGCGACCGAGCCACCTTCCGCGTGCCTGAGCTTTTGCGCGGTATTCCCGACGCCACCTACGCCGCCGTGCTGCCCGCTCACGTCGGCCTGGCCGTGGCCCGCGATCTGTTGTTGTCGGCCCGGCGTTTCGACGCCGCCGAGGCGCAGAGGATCGGCGTAATCTCGCGGCTGGTGCCGCACGAACAGCTGCGTGAGGCGGCGGTACAGGCGGTCAAGGAAATCCTGCAGACGCCGCCGATGGCACGCATGCACGTGAAGCGGATGCTGAACGAGCGCTACGGCCTCATCGACTACCAGACCATGTTCTGGGCCCTGGCGGAGTCGCCCGAGCCGCGCGAAGGCATGCGGGCCTTCATGGAGAAGCGCGCGCCGAGCTGGGTTCCCGAGGAATTCGCCTAGGCGGAAGGCTCAGCGCGAAACGGCAGCAAGGCAGAAGCTCGTGACGCGCTCGACCTCGGCCCGGGTGGGCTGCACCTGCTGCCAGAGGCAGTCCGAGAGCATGCCGAGGGTGGCATGCGTGGCGAGCGTGGCGTCGAGCTCCGGCGATGTGCTGCCGAGGGCAGCGAACGGGGCGTGCAGGAGCGGCGAAAGGGGCGCGCTGGCGAAATGGCGTCCCGCCGCCGGTCCCCCGCCCAACGCGCTGGCATTCCACAGCACCGCCAGGGTCGTCGCCGCAATGTCCTTGTCGGCCTGAGCCAGGACTCCGCGGACCCAGCGCCGCACCTGGCCTTCGGGCGACGACTCCTTGGCCATTTGGTGCGCCAGATACCCCTGCAACCGCTCGCCACCGTCCTCCAGAATGGCGGTGACCAGGGCGTCCTTGGAACGGAAATGGCGATAGAAGGCTTCGTTGGAGAGGCCGGCCTGGGCGACGATGTCGGCCACCCGTGGGCGCGACGACGTGCCGCAGCGGCGGATGACCTCGAGCGCGGCATCGAGCAGGCGCCGGACTTCGCTGGCGTACTGGTCCTCCCGCTTGGCCAGGGTGCGCCGCACAATCCGACCGGTCACGTCGTCGGGCTGGGAAATTGGTATTGCGTTCTTGATAGTCAGAATCATATTCTGAATCCCGACCGAGGGAGGGTTGCACATGGCGTGGGACTTCGAAACCGATCCTGCATACCAGGAGAAGCTCGACTGGGTGGACCAGTTCGTCCGCGAGGAGGTCGAGCCACTCGACCTCGCGTTCCCGCACATGCAATTTGTGCCGCTGGAAGGAAAGCGCCGGGAGGCGATCGACCCCTTGAAGGAAGAGGTGCGGCGCCAGGGGCTCTGGGCCACGCACATGGGCCCAGAGTTGGGAGGGCAGGGCTTCGGCCAGTTGAAGCTGGCGCTGCTCAACGAGATCCTGGGCCGCTCGCAGTGGGCGTCGATCGTCTTCGGCTGCCAGGCGCCCGACACGGGCAACGCGGAGATCATCGCCCACTACGGCACCGAGGAACAGAAGGGTCGCTACCTGCAGCCGCTGCTCGACGGCGAGTGCTTCTCGAGTTACTCCATGACGGAGCCGCACGCCGGAGCGGACCCGACGCTGTTCAAGACGCAGGCCATCAAGGATGGCGACGAGTGGGTCATCAACGGATGGAAGTACTTCTCGTCGAATGCCAAGACGGCGTCCTTCCTCATCGTCATGGCGGTCACCAACACCGACGTCAGCCCCTACAAGGGGATGTCGATGTTCCTGGTGCCGACCGACACGCCTGGCGTCAACATTGTGCGCAACGTCGGCCTCTTCGGCGAGCCGGTCAACGAGGGCTCGCACGCGCTCATCCACTACGAGGACGTGCGCGTCCCGGCGGAGGCCCTGCTCGGTGGTGAGGGCCAGGCCTTCGCCATTGCCCAGACCCGCCTCGGCGGCGGCCGGATCCACCACGCCATGCGCACCATCGGCATGGCCCAGAAGGCCATCGACATGATGTGCGAGCGGGCCCTGAGCCGGGAGACCGCCGGCAGCAAGCTGGCCGACAAGCAGTTCGTACAGGGCTATATCGCCGACTCCTACGCCCAGCTGATTCAGTTCCGTCTCTTCGTGCTCTACACGGCCTGGGAGATCGACAAGTACAACGACTACAAGCGGGTGCGCAAGGACATCGCCACGGCCAAGGTGGTCATGCCCACCGTGCTGCACGACATTGCGTGGCGCGCCATGCAGATCCACGGCGCACTCGGCACGACCAACGAAATGCCCTTCATGGGCATGGTGCACGGTGCCGCCGTCATGGGGCTCGCCGACGGCCCGACCGAGGTCCACAAGGTCACGGTGGCCCGCCAGGTCCTGCGTGACTACAAGGAAAGCAACGACATCTGGCCCACGCAGTGGCTGCCCAAACGGCAGGAAGCGGCCCGAGCGAAGTACGGCCAGTACATGGAGTTGGAGGTAGGGAACCTGTGAGCGTGACCGAAGAGTCCGCAGCCGTCGGCGACGAGCCGACGATCGCCGACGTCGACAAGTTGACGGCGTGGCTCGACAGCCAAGGGCTCGGAGTGGGTGCACCGCTCGAGCATCGCTACATTTCGGGTGGCAGCCAGAACGAGATCTACGAGCTCCGTCGGGGCGACCTCCACGGCGCCATGCGCATCCCGCCGATGAGTGCGCCGGCCTCCCGTGACGACGGCATCGTGCGCGAATGGCGCATCATCGAGGCACTCACGGGGACGAACGTGCCCCACACCGAGGCCATCGCCGTCTGCACCGACCAGTCGGTACTGGGGCGGACCTTCTACATCATGGGTTTCGTCGACGGCTGGTCGCCCATGTCGACGCGGCGCCAGTGGCCGGCCCCCTTCGACACCGACCTCGAGGCGCGGCGCGGCCTGGCCTTCCAGCTGGTCGAGGGCATTGCGTTGCTGGGCAACGTCGACTGGCAGGCCAAGGGGCTGGCCGACCTCGGGCGGCCCGAAGGTTTCCACGAACGCCAGGTCGACCGGTGGACGGCGTTCCTGGAACGCATCAAGGGTCGCGACCTGCCGGGCTTCGAGGAAGCGGCCTCGTGGCTGCGGGCGCACCGCCCCATCGACTACATCCCTGGACTCATGCATGGCGACTATCAATTCGCCAACGTCATGTTCGAGAACGGCGCACCGGCCCGACTGGCCGCCATCGTGGACTGGGAGATGGGCACGGTCGGCGACCCCAAGCTCGACCTGGGCTGGGTCGTGCAGTCGTGGCCCGACGACACGACCGCCGACGAGGACAGAACGGGTGGCTATGTCGACATGACCGGCATGCCTTCGCGGGACGAGGTCCTGGCGCACTACGCCAAGACGTCCGGCCGGCAGGTCGACGACATCGACTACTACTGCGTCCTGGCCAAGTGGAAACTCGCGGTCGTCCTTGAGCAGGGCTTCCAGCGGGCCGGTGGCGACGAGAAGCTGCAGGCCTTCGGGGCGGTGGTGCTCGACCTCATGCAGTCAGCGGCGGACCTGGCCGAGTCGACCGACTACTCGGTGCTGGCGTAAGGATTCGCCCGCATGCGCGCTGCGTTGTGCTCCACCTACGGCGGTCCCGAGGTCGTCACCGTCACCACCATCGACCCGCCGTCCCTCGGCGCCGGTGAGGCCCGGGTCCGGGTCAACATCGGGGCCATCAATTTCCCCGATCTGCTGGTGATCGCCAACACGTACCAGATGTCGGCCCCTCTGCCCTTCGTGACCGGAAGCGAGTTCGCCGGCGTCGTCACCGAGATCGGCCAGGACGTGGACAAGGTCTCGGTCGGCCAGCGCGTCTTCGGCTCCTGCTTCATCGGCGCCTTCGCCGACGAGGTGGTCGTCGGAGCCGGCGCGCTGACGCCGATCCCCGACGAGGTGGACGACCGCGTCGCCGCGGCCTTCGGCGTGGCCTACAAGACGGCGTACCACGTGCTGCGTTCGGTGGCCGACCTGCAGCCAGGCGAAGAGCTCGTTGTGCTCGGCGCCGGGGGCGGCGTCGGTTCGGCCGCCGTCCAGCTCGGCGTCGCGCTGGGCGCCACGGTGACGGCGGTCGCGTCGTCGCCCGAGAAGCTCCAGGCCGCCAAGGCCTGCGGCGCCTCCCGTCTGATCGACCACCGGGCGGGCGACCTGCGCCAGGCGCTGCGCCAGACACTGCCCGACGGCGCCGACGTGGTGATCGACCCTGTGGGCGGCGACCTGGCCGAGCCGGCCCTGCGCTCGTTGCACTACGGCGGGCGTTTCGTCACCGTGGGCTACGCCGGGGGCGCCATCCCGCGCATTCCCCTCAACCTGGTGCTGCTCAAGGGCATCCACATCCTCGGCTTCCAGTTCCGGGACTTCGCCATGCACCAGCCGGCCGACATGGCCCGCAACGATCGTGAGCTCCTCGCGCTCCTGGCCGAGGGCCTTGCCGCCCCCCTCATCGGGGCCGAGTTCGAGCTGGACGACGTGGTGCAGGCCCTGCGGCACGTGGCCGACGGCAAGGCGGTGGGCAAGGTCCTGCTCCAGGTGACGCCCCCGGGCTGAGCCTGGAGGCCCCGGGGGGCGGTCCCCCAGGCACAAGGCTATTGTCGACGTCGATGTCAGTTTTAGGTTTCGTCAAGCGCCGGGGTCACGCCCGAGCAGGGCGGGCAGAGGGAGGGTTCCGTTGACCGCAGTGATGGAGGGCGTGCGCGTCCTCGAAGTGGCCGAGCACACCTTCGTGCCGGCGGCCTCGGCGCTCCTGGCCGACTGGGGCGCCGACGTCATAAAGATCGAGCCGATCGAGCGTGGCGATGCCATGCGTGGTCTGGCCGCCACCGGTGTGGTGTCCATCAGCGGAGACGTGCACGCGCTGCTGGAGCACTCCAACCGGGGCAAGCGCAGCCTGGCCCTCGACCTCACCACGCCCGAGGGCCTCGACATCCTCTACAAGCTGGTGGCGACGGCGGACGTGTTCCTGATCAACAAGCTGCCACGGGTGCGCAAGAAGCTCAGCATTGAGCTCGACGACATCCGCGCCCACAACCCGAACATCATTTACGTCGCCGGCACCGGGCAGGGTGAACGCGGCCCCGATGCCGACAAGGGTTCCTACGACTCCCTGTCCTTCTGGTTCCGGGCTGGTGTCTCCCTGGGGGCAACGCCGACCGACCAGGACCGACTCGTCGGCCCGCCGGGGCCGGGCTTCGGTGACTCCATCGGGGCCATGACCATCGCCGGCGGCATTATGGGCGCGCTGTTCCACCGCGAGCGCACCGGCGAGGCCACCACGGTCGACGTGTCGCTGCTCGGCACCGGCATGTGGGCCATGGGCCAGGCCTTCGCGCTCTCGCTGGTCAGCGGCACGCCCTGGGGCGGCCCCCCGGCCAACGCGCCCCGGCTGAACCCGCTGGTGCGCAACTACGAGACCAAGGACGAGCACGCGTTGTCGTTCTGCTGTCTGCAGGCCAGCCGCTACTGGGCCGAGCTCTGTGTCGCCGTCGGCCGGCCCGAGCTCGCCACCGACCCGCGCTTCGCCGACCACGCCGGACTGGTGGAGAACAGCATTGAGGCGCAGTCGCTCCTGGAAGCGGCGTTTGCCGAGCACACAGTGGCGGAGTGGCGCGAGCGCCTGGCCGACTTCACCGGCCAGTGGTGCGTCGTCCAGGACACGCTCGAGTGTGCGGTCGACCCGCAAGCCGTGGCCAACGGGTACATGCAGGATTGCGAGACGGCGAGCGGCACGCCCTTCCAGTTGGTGGCCTCGCCCGTGCAGTTCGGCGGCGAGCCCGCGCCGGTGCGCCGTGCCCCCGAGTTCAACGAGCACGGGGACGCCATCCTCGAAGAAGTCGGGGTCGACTGGGATACCATCGTCGATCTCAAGGTCCGCTCGGTCGTCGGCTAGGTCGCGGCGTTTCACCCATCGTTTTCGTCAGTCGTTTTCGTAGTCGTTTGATTCACTTGTCAGGAGGAGACACATGTCACTGTTCGATGCATTCCGCTACGACGGGAAGCGAGTCCTCGTTGTCGGGGGCGCCACCGGTATGGGCGCGGCCACGGCCGAGCTGGTGCAGGACGCCGGGGCTGAGGTCGTCGTGATGGACTTCGCCGAGGTGAAGCTGCCCGGCGCCAAGGCCATCCACGTCAACCTGGCCGAAGAAGCGTCCATCGACGCCGCCGTGGACGAGTGCGGTGGGCCGATCCACGCCCTGTTCGCCTGCGCCGGTGTGGCAGACGGCACGCCCGGTATTGAGAAGATCAACTTCGTCGGGCACCGCCACCTCATCAACCGCATGCTGGCCGGCGACATGCTGCCCCGCGGCTCGGCCATCGGCTTCATCTCCTCGGCGGCCGGTCTCGGCTGGGAGGCCAGCCTCGGCGAAATCAAGGAGTACCTCGACACGCCCGACTTCGATTCCGGCGCAGCCTGGGCCCAGGAGCACGGCTACGCCGACTACTTCCACTCGAAGCAGGCGGTGTGCGCCTACGTGGCCCGCGAGGCCTTCCCGTTGCTGAAGCAGGGCATCCGCATCAACGCCATCTGCCCGGGACCGACGGACACGCCGCTGGCCCAGGCCAACGCCGACATGTGGCTCGCCTTCGGTGCCGACTTCCGCGAGGAGACGGGCATCGAGGCCTCCACGCCGCTCGAGCAGGCCTACCCGCTGGTGTTCCTGTGCAGCGACGCCGCAGCCGCCGTTTCAGGGATCACCCTGATCAGCGATGTCGGCTACGTGAGCTCGGGGATCACCAACGCGTTCCCGCCGGCCAACGCGGCCGCCGGGTTCCTGCTCGCCCGCAGCTGGGACTGACCGTCCTGGCGGGGCGACCGCTTCTGGCTGCTCAGGAGTTGTCGGCGGCCGCCGGCTTCTCCGGGCGCCAGTAGACGCCGAGGAGACCGGCGGCACCGAGCCCGCCGGCACCGACCGCGATGGCGAAGCCGGGCCAGCCCCACAGGTGCTGCAACGCGCTGATGTGCCCGTCGATGCTCCAGTCGCCGGGGCCGATGGTCCCGACGGCGACGGCCACGAGGGTCAGGGTCATGACGTATTCGTAACCCTCCCCCGGCCGGAAGATGAAGAACCCGTTCTTCATGTGGTTGGTGATGAAGGCCACCAGCATGACGCCGACGACGCCGGCGGCGGCAATCGGGGTGAAGAGGCCGAGGACCAGGGCGGCGCCGGCGGCCACCTCGACCAGGCTGGCCATCCAGGCGTGAAGAATCCCCGGTTTCATACCGAGCGATTCGAACCAGCGGGCCGTGCCGGCGATCTTCCCTCCCCCGTATATGTGGTTGATGCCGTGGGCCAAGAAGACGGCCCCGACGGTCACCCGCAGGATCAGCAGCGCCATGTTGACGGAGGATGTGCTCAGGTCCCCCAGGATCACGTGCGTCACGCTCACACCTTCCTTCTCACTGGTTCGCCTGGACCGGATCTGCCCAGCGGGCGGCTTGCCCCCGCAGGATCTTCGGCGACAATGCCCCTCTCTATCAACTCCACGACCGGCGCGGGGTGATTCAGACGCCCTTGTAGACCTGCCCGTCCTTCATGACGAACCTGACGTCCTTGGTCACCCTGATGTCCTCGGTGGGGTCGCCGGGCACAGCGATGACGTCGGCCAGGTAGCCGGGGGTGAGCTGCCCGAGGTCGTGGGACCGCTCCACCAGGTCGGCGCTGGTGAGGGTGGCCGCCTGCAACGCCTGCGTCGGCGTCATGCCCCGGTCGACCATGGCGATGAGCTCGTCGGCCTGGGTCCCGTGGGGAATGGCCGGCGCGTCGGAACCGCAGGCGATCTTCACACCGGCGGCCAGGGCCTTGGCGAACATCTGGCGGGCCTGGGGGAAGATCTCGGCTGCCTTCTTCTGCAGGATCGGGTGGATGCGGTCGATCGCCATGTGGTCGGCCAGGGCGGTGGTGCCGACCAGGAAGGTTCCCGACTGGGCCATCAGCTGAATGGTGTCGTCGCTGGCGAGCGAGCCGTGCTCAATGCAGTCGACGCCCGCCCGGATGCAGGCCCTGATCCCGGCGTCGCCGTGGGCGTGCGCCGCCACCCGCAGGCCGTTGCGGTGCGCCTCGTCGACGATGGCCACCAACTCCTCGTCGGAGTACTGCTGGGCGCCGGCCGCCGAGCTGAAGGACATCACGCCGCCGGAGGCCGAAATCTTGATGAGCTTGGCCCCGTACTTCATCTGGTAGCGGACCGACTTGCGCACCTCGGAGATGCCGTTGGCGATGCCCGACTCCACGCTCTGGGGCATGATGCCGGGCGCCAGCCCCTGGAACATCGTCGGATCGAGGTGGCCCCCGGTCGGGGTGATGGCGTGGCCGGCCGGGAAGATGCGGGGTCCGGGGAACCACCCCTGGTCCACGGCTTTGGCCAGGTCCACGTCGAGCAGGAAGCCGGCCGTGTAGACCATCAGACCCAGGTTCCGCACGGTGGTGAACCCGGCCATCAGCGTCGTGGTGCAGTTCACAACGCCGCGCAGCGTCCGGTACACCGGCGAGTCCTTCACCCCGTGCATCGGGTCGGGCAACCCGTCAGGGCCACCCGGTCCCCCGATGAGCATGTTGAGCTCCATGTCCATGAGGCCGGGCAACAGCGTCACGTCGCCCAGGTCGACCTCGGTCGCCGTCGGTGGGAGCTCGTCCGGGTTGACACCCACAATCCGGTTCCCGTCAATGACGATCACGGCGCGCTCGCGCACCTCGCCGGCGACGACGTCGAGCCAGCGATCGGCCCGCAGGATGGTCACGTCACTCATGGGTCTCCCCCCTAACGGATCGGCTCGTCGCCGCTCATGGTGGTGCGGTGCATTTCGCGGCCCGAGGTGGGGTCGTAGGGCTGCACCCGGTGCATGACGCCGGTGTTGTCCCAGAGGACCAGGTCGCCCACGCTCCACTCGTGGCGGTAGACACGCGCAGGGGCAGTGGAACGCTCGAGGAGGTCGGCCAGCAGCGCCCTGCCGTCGGCCAGCTCCCTGCCGACCACGTGGGACGCCGAGACCCCGATGACCAGGGAGCGACGGCCCGACCGGTGCTGCCAGACGAGCGGGTGTTCCTTGTCGGGCTTCGAACGCCACCCCGCCAGCTGCTCGGGCGTGGGGTCCGGGTAGACGAGACGCTGCGAGGCCTCGAGGGAATGCAGCACCCGGAGGTCCTCGCACTCCGCCTTCTCGGCGTCGGTGAGGTCGTCGTAGGCGGCGTACGTACTGGCGAACTCGGTCTCGCCCCCGGTGGCGGAGATCACGTGCGCGCTGAGCATCGTCGCCTTGCTGGGGACGTCGTCCTGCGCGCCGTCAATGTGCCAGTAGACCGTCCCCCGCAGGTAGGCGGCGGTAGAGCTCTTCGTCGGGTCGAGCGTCACGTTGAAGATGCGCGGCAGCGCAGCGGGCTCGGCCTTGCCGACGTCGTCGAGCCGCTTGGAGAAGGCGACCTGGGTCTCGTCGTCGATGAAGAGCTCGCGAAAGACAAGGACCCCGTTCTCCTCGAGCGCCTCCATGCACGCCTTGGGCAACGTGTCGTCCGACAGCAATTGCCGACGGTCGACCCCGAGTACCTCGGCCCCCACCGTCGCCCCCAGCTTCCTGGTCGTCAGCACAGCCATGGTGCCGTTCCCCTCAAAGGTACCAACCGCCGTTCACGTTGATCTGCTGTCCCGTGATGTAGCCGGCCTCTTCGGAGCAGAGGAAGACGCAGGCGGCCGCGATGTCCTCGGGCGTGCCCAGTCTCCCGAGGGGAGCGCGGGCGATGACCGCGTCCACGTTCATGGTGCCTGCGTCAATCGGGCGCCGCATCATCGGGGTATCGATGACGCCGGGCGGAATGGTGTTCACCGTGATGCCCTTGGGCGCCAGGTCGAGAGCCAGCGCCTTGGTGAAGGCGATGACGCCACCTTTGGAGGCCACGTAGTGGGACATGCGCCGCGTCCCCGACTGCGCCGACGACGACGAGATGGTGACGATGCGCCCCCAACCGGCCTCGATCATGTCGGGCACCGCGGCCTGCAGGCAATGGAAGGTCCCGGTGAGGTTGACCGCCATCATGCGGTCCCACGCCTCGGCGGTGATGTCGAGGAACTCGGTGAACCCCTCGATCCCGGCGCTGGTCACCATGATCTCGACCGGACCGAGGGCGGACCGCACCTCGTCGAGAGCGGCGTCGATAGCGGGCCGGTCGCTCACGTCGACCACGGCGGCACACGCCTTTCCTCCGGACGAGGTGATGGCGCGTGCGACCTCGTCGGCGGCGTCGCCGTTGATGTCGAGCACCGCCACCTGCCGTCCGGCGTCGGCCAGCTGCCGGCAGATGGCCCGACCCATGCCGGACCCACCGCCGGTGACGACTGCGACGCGGCTCATCGACAACCGCTGCTTCCCATGCGGGCCTCCCCTTCGTGCAACGCCTCCACCAGCCCGAATACGTGCCGGTAGAGTGTCGGATGTTATTGACAGTGCAAAATCCTGTCAAGCCTTCCTAGCAGCTGGCGATAGCAAGATGTACTGTTTCTGAGAACATCATTTCCGGACTGAAAGGGGCCCCGGATGCGTACGGGTCTGCAGGTGAGCGCCGACCGCGGCCGGTACGCCACCAAGGTGGAGAAGCTCCAGGCCGACGCCCGCTGGGCCGACGAGGCCGGCTTGGACTCGGTCTGGACGCCGCAGATCCCCGATGAGTTCGACGTCATGACGGCGGCCACGCTGCTCGGCACGGCGACCTCGCGCATAGAGGTCGGGACGGCCATTGTGCCGCTGCAGCCGCGGCACCCCATTGTGCTGGCGCAGCAGGCGCTCTCCAATCAGGCCGTCTGCGGGGGCCGTTTCACGTTGGGCTTGGGCGTCTCGCACCACTGGATCATTCAGGACATGCTCGGCCTGCCCTACGAGCGCGGGGCCACGACCATGCGCTGCTACCTCGACGTGCTGGACCAAGCCCTGCGCGCGCCCGGCATGGTCGACGTGGACAATGAGCTCTTCACGATTCACAATCCGCTCGACATCACGGACATCGCACCGACACCCGTCATGATCGCCGCCCTGGGCCCCGTGATGCTGAAGCTGGCCGGAGCGCGGGCGGCCGGCACGACGCTATGGCTGGCCGACGAGCGGACCATCGGGTCCCACGTGGTCCCGATCATCACCAAGGCCGCCGAGGAGGCGGGCCGCCCGGCCCCGCGGATTTTGGCCGGTGTCCCGGTCTGTCTGTGTCGGGACGACGAAGTGGAGGCGGCCATAGCGCGCACCAACCGCACGCTCAGCGAGGTGGAGGCGTCCCCGAACTACGTCCGGTTGATGGAGCACGGCGACGCCCGCACCATCGGTGACGTCCTGGTCTGCGGGAGCGAGGCCACCATGGAGAAACGGCTGCGCAGCTTCGCCGACGCCGGCCTGACCGATTTCAATGCACGCATCGTCCCCCTCGGTGAAGGCCGGGAGGAGCTCAAGGCGTCGGCGGAACGGACGCGCCAATTCCTCGCCGCCGTTGCTCCTTCGCTCCGGGCCTGAGGACCCTTCGGCCTCAGGCCGGCGGGCGAGTCACGATGCCGCCGGACAAGAACTCCCACAGCTGCGTGGCGGCGTGGTCGCCGTCGGGCGCTTCCTCGTTGCCGCTGATCGTGTGGGCGTAGGCGGCGTTGAACATGATCGTCGACAGAATGACGCCGGCCACCTCCGCGTGGTCCAGGCCCGGGCGGATGTCCCCCGACTTCTGCGCCTCGTCGAGCACCTTCTCGAGGAGCGTCACGAGGGGGACGAAGGCCCGGGCGGCCTCGGTCTGGTGGGCGGTCAGCAGCTGATGGCAGAACTCGGCCATCACCGGCGTGGGGTTGTTCTTCGTCGCACGCCCCTTGGGCGCCGGCAAGCACATGCGGTAGTACTCCACGACGAAACAATGGAGCTGCTCGAGGGGCGTGCTCTGGCGGGCGATCTGCTCTTCCAGCCGGTCCGCCGTCGAGAGGATGGCCTCGTCGAAGAGGGCGAGGAGCAACTCGTGCTTGCCGGCGAAGTACTGGTAGAAGCTGCGCAGCGACTGCCCCGAGCGGTCCACCACCTCCTGGACGGTGAACTCCTTGCCGGACTCTGCCCGGCCCAGCAACTCGAAGCCGGCGTCGAGGAAGCGTTGGACCCGTCCTTCGCTCCGGAGCCGGGCCGAGTCCAAGGACCGCGCCACGGCGAGGTCACGCCGTCGGACCGGCTCGGTGGCGGTGGTCGAACCTGCCGTGGGGTCGTCGACTGACATGCCGTCAGCTTAACGGCTGTTGTCCCAAACCGAGAGTACGACTCTCCCCAGCGTGAGGCCTGTTGCGAGAGAATCTGCCAAGGTGATTTCTCCACGGTGACACGCCCGCAGGGGTCGGCGGCGGTCCTCCCGATGCAGGGTATACAGCCAGTTTCGGATTTGGAGAATGCTGTTATCGTGACGGCGAAGTCCCTGGCAGAATGCCCCGATCACGCACGAGAGGACCGAGGAGCGCGCGGCCGATGGACCAGTCCCAGATCGCCGACATCACCGAGATTGAGCAATTGCTCGCCCGCTACGCCATCGGGATGACCCGCGACGACATTGACGCCGTTATTGCCGTCTTCACCGAGGACGGGACCTACAGCGCCTTCGGAGACACCTACGCGCTGACCGACTTCCCCGCACTGGTCCGGGCTGCCCCCAAGGGCCTCTTCCTGACCGGGACACCGGCCCTCCAGCTCGACGGGGACACGGGGAGGGGCACGGGACAACAGACGCTCTGCTTCGTCGAGCAAACCACCCACGACATGCGCATCGGCTACTACACCGATTCGTACCGGCGCACGGCCCAGGGCTGGCGGCTCCAGACCCGCTCCATGACATTCCTCCGGCGGAGTGGGGCGCGCGACGCGGGGAGGGCGCACGACCCGACGCGGCCGGTGCCCTCGACCGACATGTCCGCCTAGCGGTGGGCGAGATGGAACTCAAGGCATTCACGTCCGCCGTCGACGACTGGCTGGACGAGCATGCCCGCGAGCTCGCCTGCTCGTTCGAGGGGATCGGGACACTCGACGAGCAGATGGCGCAACTACGCAAGGTGATGCGCTTGACCTACGACGCCGGATTCATGCGCATGGGTTGGCCCGAGCGCGTCGGCGGGCTGGGCGGATCGAGCCTTCTGCGCGCCTATCTCGGTGAAGCCCTCACGACACGTGACCTCGTGGAGCCCGGCATCTACTCCATGCCCGAGGTGTTGGCCCCCACAATGATCGACTACGCGCCGGCGGAGCTGGCAGCGGACATGGTGCCGCGCCTGCTGCGGGGCGACGAGATCTGGTGCCAGGGTTTCTCCGAACCAGGGACCGGCAGCAACCTGGCCTCACTCTCCTGCCGGGCGACCCGCGACGGTGACGCCTGGAGGATCAATGGCCAAAAGGTGTGGACGAGCCTGGCCCAGTACGCGCAACGCTGTGTGCTGCTGACGCGCACCGGGACGCAGGAGTCGGCGCACAAGGGGATCACGGCGCTGTTCGTCGACATGGACAGCGCCGGCATCACGGTGCGGCCGATCGAGACCATGCACGGGGCACGGGAGTTCTGCGAGGTCTTCTTCGACAACGTCCTGGTGCCCGGCGAACGGGTCCTCGGCGAGGTCGACCACGGCTGGGCCATCGCCATGGACCTCCTCCCCTACGAGCGCAGCACCGCCTTGTGGCACCGGGCCTCCTACCTGCAGCGCCGGCTGGCCCAGCTGGTGGCCCTCGCCCCGGCCGGCACGCTCGACCCCACTGCGGTGGGCGAGGCCACCGAGCTGCTGTGGGCCTTCCGGGCCCGCTCGCGGGCGACGCAGCGCCGGCTGGCGGCCGGCGAGACGCTGGGAGCGGAGACCTCGGTCGACAAGGTCCTCGTGGCCACGGCCGAACAGGCGGTTTTCGACCTGGTGGCCGCCGGGCTCGGTGCCGAGGTGGTGCTCGGTGACGACCCGGTCAGCCAACGCTGGCGGGCCGAGTACCTCTATTCCCGCGCCGCCAGCATTTATGGCGGCAGCGCCGAAATTCAGCGCAACATCATCGCCCGCCGCCTCCTCGACCTCGGGGCGGACCGCTGATGGAGCGGGCCGAGCGCGCGCTCTTCGAGAGTGGCGTCCGGCACGCCACCGAGACGGCCGTCGGCGCCGCGCTCGATACCGCACTCGACGACCTGGGGTGGGCCGACGCGCTCGAAGCCGATCGCGCCACCGCGGTGTCCGTCCTCTTCGAGTGTCTCGGGACGGCCCATGCGACCTCGGGCGCGCTCGACCGGCTCCTCGCCGCCACACTCGGTGCCGGTGCCGGGCTGGCCAGCGACGGCGTCGCGGTCGTCCTCCCGCCGCTCCGCCACTGCGAGGCTCCGGGACGTCTGGACGGGGACTGGTGCGTCGTCGAAGGACTCGGAACCGCGGGTTTCGACCGTTGCGCCACGGCACTTGTCGTAGCCCAGACGCCCGATGGTGCAGCCATGTTCGCCATAGACCTGGGCCTGCTCACGCGTCGTCCGGTGCAGGGCCTCGATCCGGCGCTCGGCCTGTCCGAAGTGATGGGCGAATTCGAGACAGCATGGGCGGCGGAGCCCGAGCCGGTCGACTGGGGCGCCGCGGCGGGGCAGGGACAGCTCGCCCTCAGCTCCGAGCTCGTCGGGGCGGGGCGCGCCATGCTGGAACTGGCACGCGCGCACGCGCTCGAACGTGTGCAGTTCGACCGGCCCATCGCCGGCTTCCAGGCGGTGCGACACCGGCTGGCCGAAAGCCTGGTGGCCATCGAAGCCGCCGCCGCCCTGCTCGACGCCGCCTGGGAAGACCCCTCCCCCGTGAACGCCGCCATGGCCAAGGCGTTCGCCGGCCGGTCGACCCGCAGTGTGGCGCGCCACTGCCAGCAGGTGCTGGCCGGCATCGGGTTCACCACCGAGCACCCGCTGCATCTCTTCATCCGCAGGACGATGGTGCTGGACCAGCTGCTCGGTGCCGGCAGCGCACTGACCAGGCAGCTCGGGGCGGACATTGTGGGCAGCGGCACGTTGCCGCCCGCCTTCCCGCTCTGACCGGGCCGGCAGGGCGGTCCGATGCACCCTCGATTATGCTGATCACGCTTTTTGATAACTAGGTTTCCACCCAGTGAAAAACCATTGAGAGACAGGGGTCGGGCATGACGGCAGGGGCGAGCCACGAACAACGGATGCTCGTGGACGGCAAGCTCGTGGAGTCCGACACGGGCCGGACCTTCGACAACGTCAATCCCGCCACCGAAGAGGTCATCGGGCAGGTCGCCGACGGCTCGAATGCCGACATGCACCGGGCCATCGACGCCGCCCGGCGGGCGTTCGACGAGACCGCATGGTCGACCGACCGTGCGCTGCGGGTGCGCTGCCTCATGCAACTGCAGGACGCGCTCGAGAAAGAGCGCGAAGAGTTACGCGAGGAACTCATCGCAGAGGTGGGATGCCCGCGCATGACCACCCATGCCAACCAGCTCGACATTCCATTGGACGGCGCGCTGCGCTACCCGATACAGCTCATTGACGAGTTCCCCTGGAGGACCGACCTGAGCGAGATCGTCGACCGCCGGGGCACGGCCAACACGCGTCAGATCTGGAAGGAGCCGATCGGCGTCGTCGGCGCCGTTGTGCCGTGGAACTTCCCCCTGGAGGTGACACTGAACAAGCTGGGCCAGGCTTTGGCCACCGGCAACACAGTGATCCTCAAGCCTGCGCCCGACACGCCGTGGAACGCCACGCGGCTCGGCCGGCTCGTGGCCGAGCAGACCGACTTCCCGGCCGGTGTCGTCAACGTCGTCACGTCCGCCGACCACCTCGTCGGCGAGGAGCTGACGCTCTCCCCCAAGGTCGATCTCATTTCCTTCACCGGCTCGACCGCGGTGGGCAAGCGGATCATGGAGAAGGGCGGCGCCACGCTGAAGCGGACGTTCCTGGAGCTGGGTGGCAAGTCGGCGACCATCGTCCTCGACGACGCCGACTTCGCCACCTCCGTGCCGTCCGGCATTGCGGTGTGCTTCCACGGCGGTCAGGGCTGCGCCATTCAGACCCGCATGCTGCTCCCCCGCTCGCGCTACGACGAAGGGGTCGAGATCCTGAAGGCCACGTTGTCCTCGGTGGCCTACGGCGACCCGCAGCGTCCCGACGTCCTCATGGGCCCGCTCATTTCGGCCAAGCAGCGCGACCGCGTCCTCGGCTACATCGCCAAGGGCGTCGAGGAGGGGGCGACCCTCGCGCTGGGCGGTGGGCGGCCGGCCGAACTCCCCCATGGCTGGTACGTGGAGCCGACCCTCTTCACCGATGTCGACAACGACATGACGATCGCCCAGGAGGAGATCTTCGGGCCGGTCCTCGTGGTCATCCCCTTCGACGACGACGACGACGCTGTGCGCATCGCCAACGACAGCGTCTACGGGCTGTCCGGCGGCGTCTTCTCCGGCTCGATCGAGCGCTCACTGCGCATTGCCGAGCGCGTCCGCACCGGCACGTTCGCCGTCAACGGGGGCATGCCGATCGGTCAGGCCGACATGCCGTTCGGCGGCTACAAGCACAGCGGGATCGGCCGCCAGAA
>Ga0302283_1000263_pt1 | contig 41099 bp, 40 predicted proteins | sample III_Fen_E1_4_FD_198770 | JGI IMG/M metagenome (GOLD analysis project Ga0302283, IMG submission 198770) | Peat permafrost microbial communities from Stordalen Mire near Abisko, Sweden - III_Fen_E1_4 | ecosystem: Environmental > Terrestrial > Soil > Wetlands > Permafrost | place: Sweden: Abisko... | reverse complement strand
GTACCACGAGGTGGCGGGCTCGGGAACGCGAGACACTCGGGTCCCTCTGCCTCTGGATCGCGTTCCCTTGCCTCTGGATCGCGTTTCAGTGCCTCTGAATCGCGTGCCCCTGCCAGGGGATCGCGTGCCCTTGCCTCTGGATTGCGTTTCAGTGCCTCTGAATCGCGTGCCCCTGCCAGGGGATCGCGTGCCCCTGCCTCTGGAACACGTTTCATAGCCTCTGAATCGCGATCCCCCGTCAGGGGATCACGTTTCATGGCCTCTGAGCCCGATGCCACGGCAAGGAGAGCGCGACTCGAAGCGAATGAAGGAGAAGCGAAGCCAGATGACTGGGCCGTCCGCCTAGTCGTGCCCCGTCCCACCGTCGTCGGATCGGAGGACAGGAACGAAAGGCGTTACGAGGTCCAACGTTCCGTCTCCGTTGGTGTCACGCGCGCGCTCGTCAAGCCGTCCGTCGTAGTTCGTGTCGGTCGCCTGCTCCACCGTGTGGCCATTCTCGACCCGGTTCCAGCGGTCGATCCTGCCGTCGTGGTTGCGGTCCTCGGTGCTGCAGACCGTGCTCCCGTTGCCAAGCACGAAGACGACCGAATCGGGGTGACCATCGTGGTCGGTGTCCTCGCTTCGACGCTCGCCGCGCTCGCAATGAAAGTCGGCCGGTGGAGGGGGCCCTGCCACGTTGTAGTCGTCGGGACGGTCAGGGCCTTGGTAGAGGCCCACGTTGCATGCGCCCACGAGGGCGCCGCCGAGCACGGCAGCAAGAACGGACAACGAAGCAGAGGGACGAGCGAGCACGACTCTCGTTTACCAGCTCCGCGCCGATCGTCACAGCTGCCCCGACGTCGAGCCAGAGTCGGTCGCATCATCCCGGTACCAGCAGCCGCAGCAAGCCTCGAATAAGCGCATGCGCGATCATGTAGACGATGATGGCGACCACGAGCGCCCAGACGATCCGGTGCGTGCCGTCGAGCGTGCTCGTGCCGACGATTCCCCGGAACGGCGCGAAGAACGGCGCGCTTAGCTGGCGAATGAGCACGAAGAACCCGTTGTCCCGGGTGGCGTTGACGAGCTCGAGGACGAGCCGGACGATCAGCAGCGTGTAGATGAGTCCAAAGAGGAAGTCGACGATCCGCGCGACCACCCCCAGCGGGCCAATCGAGCGGTAGTGCCTGTCGTCGAGGATGTCGGTGTGCGCGCGCATGATGCAGACACCTTCAGGCATCAGGCATGCCAGATGGACCGCTCGACGAGGCGGAACAATGCTGCGGTCGCCGGTGTTCGAGCCTGGATGCCGTACGTCGATGGGGCGCCCGCGCTGACCTCGCAAGGCCCGTACCGGGACCTCGCGCACATGCCGCCTGAGGTGAAGAGGCCGCCCTCGCCGGCGAGCATCGCCCGGCGCGCGTCGGTCCGCTCCGTGCTTCCCCTCTGGACGCTCGCCGCCGCCTTTCTCCTGCCCGCGGCGAAGGACTGTAGCGAGCCGAAGTCCCCGCTCCACTTCGCGAGCGAGAACGTCGGCATGGCTTCCTGGATTGCGCCCCCGTTCATCGCCGCCTTCGCGCTCGGCGTGATCACGCTCGCTGCCATCGTCCTTCGACGTAGCCCGCGCCGCGCCTCGTTCGTGGCCTCCTTTCTCCTCATGGTGGCGTGCTTGGCCCCCGCGCCCGCGTACCTGCTCGCGACCACGGACGGTCACCCGTTCACCTCGACCTCCGGGTGGGACTACGCGTGCCTGCTTGGATACGCCGCGACGCTCTTCCTCGCGAGCGCGTGGCTCCTGCTGGCGACCCGCAAGCGTGGTTGGATGGCCTGGCATGGAGTGCTCGGGGCTCTCGCGTGGATGGCGCTGCCCGTGGGCGCCATCCTGACGATGAGCGCGTTCTCGGATGGACTGCTCGTGCCCGGTGCGATCGCGTACTCCGCAGCGCTTTTCGCGCTCCTCGGGATACGCACGCTGGCGCTCGTGAGCCGAGTCCGGCGAAAACGCGCCATGGCCGCCCAGACGCACGAGCTCGAGGAACCACGTCCTATTCGCGCGGGCTGACCCGATCGTTCTGGCCCGGTCACAATTGCCGGATCGACGATCCGGCGGCGACCGGGAGGCGTGTGGTCTCTCGATCCGCCACAGCTGCAACATCGATCTCCAAGTAGCGGTAAACGTTCGAGCGCGCCCGCTGGCCCGACCGTTGCTGAGGGTAGTGTCGACGGTGAGGCCCGATGTGTCGGGGGCGACCGTGTCGACTGAAGCGGGCGTGCCCCTCGATTGAGGCGTTGCCGCCCGCCAAACCCGCAACCCCGTGCCCATGGCGCGTTGGGAGGTCTCCATGCTCCTTGGAAACCGTTGGACAAGCTGTGCCCTCGTGCTCGCCTTCACCGGTGGGGTCACCCTCTCCGCGTGCAGCTCCCCGAAGAGCCACGACGTGGCGCAGGCGGTGACGCCCGCCCCCGCGGGGATGGATGCCGGGCCGATGCAGCCGAGCCCACTCCTCGGTGGCGAAGCCGGAGCCTTCGGTGACGACGCGGGGGGCGGCACCGGCGTGGACGCGGCGCCTGTGGGGCCGAACATCTGCCAGTCTTGCACCGCAGCGGGCGGGCAGTGCTCGAACAACAGCTGCAGCATCACCGAGAACCCCGGCAACGTCAGCGCGACGGTGCAGACGCAGCTGCAGGGCACGGGGACGGCGGACCCCGGGTTTCAGTGGCTTTACCCCTACGACAAGACCGTCTTCCCGCGCGGCCTCCAGCCTCCCAAGATGCAGCTCGGCGGCATGTCGCCGCCCGACGCGACCTATGTCCAGGTCACGTTCCCGAGCTTCCAGTACCAGGGCTACTTCGGGCCTTCGACGCCGGGGAGCGTTCAGCTCTCCACGGCCGTGTGGACCGCCATCACGGAGAGCGCGACCGCGACCACGCCGGTACAGGTGCAGATCACGAAGGTCTCCGGCGGGCAGGTCAGCGGCCCCATCACCGAGTCGTGGACCATCGCCCAGGGCAACATCAAGGGCACGATCTACTACGAGACCTATGGCTCGACGATCATCGGCGGCTCCGGGGTTGGCATCATGCAGATCCAGCCGGGCGCGTCGCAGCCCACCGTCGTCAAGACGGGCTGCGGGAACGTTTGCCACGCCGCCAGCGCCGACGGATCAACACTGGTCGCGGCGGTTCAGATCAGCTCGACGAGCGCGAGCTACGACCTCAAGAACGGGGCAGAGCTCATCTTCGGCAACCAGACGCCGAGCTTCACGTACGGCGGGCTCTACCCCGACGGGAGCTTCCTCATCTCTGCGACGGACTACCGGGCGTGGGCGCCGATCGCGCCGTCCGGGCTGTTCGATACGCAGACCGGCGCGTCGATCGCGGCGCCAGGCTGGGACGGCGTCATCAAGCGCGACGGCACGCCCGCCTTCTCTCCCGACGGCCAGCACATCGCCTTCAACCACGAGGACACGGGCCAGGGGCACTCGCTCGCCGTGATGGACTTCAGCCAACCGAGCCACACGTTCTCGAACCTGACGGACATCGCGACCGATGCGACGAGCACCCTCGCGTGGCCCGCTTTCACGCCCGACGGCAAGTGGGTCATCTACCACGCGGGATCGAACGCTGCGTTCGAGACGGACGCCAACGCGTCGGGCGACGTCTTCATGGTCGATCTGGCGACCCACACGGTGCAGCGGCTCAACGCGCTCGACGGCTACACGGGCCCGGGGTCCGGCACGTATCTCCCCGCGTCCGACACCGGGCTGAGCTTCGCGCCGACCGTGCTCCCCGAGGCGGTGGGCGGCTACTTCTGGGTCGTGTTCACGAGCCACCGCTCCTACGGCAACACGCTCCCGTCGAAGGAGAACGGCGACGAGGACGGCAAGCTCTGGGTCGCGGCCATCGATCGGAACCCGACCGCCGGGCAGGACGCGAGCCATCCCGCCTTCTACCTCGACGGCCAGGAGCAGATTTCGGACAACCTGCGCGGCTTCTGGGTCCTCAATCCGTGCCAGCAGGACGGCTCGGGCTGCCAGTCGGGCGACGAGTGCTGCGGAGGATACTGCCTCGCGAACGGCGAAGGCGGCGCCCAGACCTGCGGCTCCGTTGCGCAAGGGTGCGCGCAGGATCTCGACAAGTGCACCACCGCGTCCGACTGCTGCGACGCGAACGCGCAGTGCATCAACGGCCGCTGCGCGGCACCTGCTCCGCAGTAGCAACGAGTCACACGCTCCGTACGAGCGAAGCGTGGTTGCGCGTGATTCAGTAGGCGAAGTAAGGCCCGTCGCCGCCCGGGGTCGACGCGCCCTGGAGCGCGACGAAGACGTTACGACCTACGAAGAAGGGCAGTCCCCAGTCGAAGGTGTTGTTGTCGATCCCCGTGGTCGCCAGATCGTCGAACACGGCGTCCGAGCCGTTGCCGAAGAGCGTGTCGGCGCTCTCGACGCCAAACATGATCGTGTTCATGACGTTGTTGCGACCCACGTTCTGTGCCGACAGGCTCAGCGGCGACGCCGGACACAGGAAGCCCTGGGCGTCCGTGCACTGCGCGATCGAGCTGTCGTTGAAGGACAAGGTGTTGGTGCCCGAGTCCAAAAAGCTCGTGCTCATCGTCGTCCCCTTGTAGACGGTCGTGAAGTTCCCCTCGCCGTCGACGGTGAGGACCTGGGCGCTGCCGAGCGCGTTGTTGGCAGCCGTCCCGATGCCGAAGACGAGCGCCCCGGCTAGCGACGCCGCTCCGCCCGCGGCCACGGTGGGAAACTGGAGCACCGACCCGTTCTTGTCGTCCGACGCGAAGAGGGCGATCGGGTTTGATAGCTGGTTCGCGTCGGCGACGGTGACCGCCGTGCACGTGCTCCCGCTGCACGAGTAGTAGGCGCCCTCCTGGGCGGGAGCCATGGAGCAAAAGGAGCCGCAGTCGGCCACGATCTGGTTGATGCCGATGAGGCCGTTGGAGCCGAAGGTCGCGAGCGTGTCCTCGGCCATACCCGTGCTCGAGCAGCCGGCGGGCACCGACGAAAAGGCCGGGTCTCCGATGATGTGGATGGGGATCTTGGCGGCGACCTCGCCCGCGATCTTCACGTCCGCCGTGCGGACCGACCCCCAGGTGTAGCCGTCGTCGAACGTGTAGCACTCGGCGAGCGGGCTGCCCGTCGTCGCGTTCGCCTGCGGGAGGGTGAGGCTTGGGGATAGCACCGACGAGAGGATCCGGAGGCCGGTGGAGCCCGTATCGACGCTCACGTACGGGATGGTCTGGCAGTTGGAGGTGCCAGGAACGCAGAGGGTGACGCTGATGAACGGGACGTTGATCGACCCCGTGCCGGCGGGTCCGGAGTTGACCACCATCGGGGTGGAGTTGACGACGCCCGAAGTACTGCCGTCGGTCGTCGTCACCATGCCGGTGTCGGTGGTCACCGTCCCGGTGTCGACGACGCCGGAATCGTCGCCGCCAGGGGACGCCGAGCTGCCGGTGGTCTTTCCGCCGCCGCACGCCATCGCGAGGACGGGGATGGTCAGGAGCAAGAAGAGTCGCCTGTGCGTCATGTGCTCGCCCTCACTCGATGGACGTGTCGACGTTGACGCCAGACGGAACCAGCGACGGCACCCAGGCGCGTCCCACGAAGGCGCCTCGGTGACCGCTCGAACGGACCAGGAGATCCGAGCCGACCAAGGACAGCCGGTGGTGGCCGGCGAACTCGCGCGCGTCGCGGTGCGCCACCTGCGTGAAGTAGGGCCCGAGGAGCTCCCGCAGATCCGGCGCGCGGGCGCCGCGCCAGGTGACCGCGTACACGGCCCCGCTCGGCGACAGGTACTCGTGAACGACGATGCCCGAGGGCACCTGCAGGATATGAAGCTCACCGGTCGCGAGCTTCAGTACCCGCGTCGCGGCGACCAGGTGCTGCCCGTTCGACGCCACGGAAGCGACGTCTCCCCCGAGGGTGGCCTTCGCCTCCCCGGCGGCGCCGAGGCAGCAGCACAGCGCCGTGCCCGCCGCGAGGATTGATCTGCCGAGTCGCACTTTGGTTCTTCTCACGCCGGATGCCTCCCGTGTTGAATCGGTGCCGTCCTCATGCCTAGCGTGTAGCTAGAGGATCGCAACCTCTTCGTCGAGCGGTTCGTCGGATCGCGATTGCCCATGACCATCCTCGTCGTTGCCGAGAAGCCCAGTGTGGCGCGGGACATCGCGCGCGTGCTCGGGGCGGGCGCGCGCCACGAGGGCTACTTTCGGGGAGAGACGCACCTCGTCACATGGGCCATCGGCCATCTCGTCGGGCTCGCCGAGCCCGGCGAGATGAATCCCGCGTGGAAGAAGTGGAGCCTGCGGGATCTCCCTCTCCTCCCGACGGCGTGGCCGCTCGTCGTCGCCGAGTCGACGCGCGCGCAGTTCGACGTGGTGCGGCGCCTGCTCCGCTCGGATGAGGTTCGCACCGTCGTTTGCGCGACCGACGCCGGCCGGGAAGGCGAGCTCATCTTCCGTTACATCTACGAGGCCGCCGGCGCGACCATCCCCGTGCGGCGCCTGTGGATCTCCTCGCTCACGCCGGAGGCCATCGCGAGCGGATTGCGCACGCTGTCCGACGGCAAGGCGTTCGATCGGCTGGCGGACGCAGCGCGCGCCCGCAGCCGCGCGGACTGGCTCGTGGGCATGAACCTGTCACGGGCCTACAGCCTGCTCCACGACGACAACCTTTCGGTCGGACGGGTCCAAACACCGACGCTCGCGATGATCGTGGGCCGCGAGCTCGAGATTCGCGCGTTCGTGCCCGAGGACTACCTCGAGGTCCTCGCGACCTTCGCTCCGCAGCCGGCAGGCGACGCGCCGGCCGCCAAGGACACGTACGTGGGAACGTTCGTGCGCCCCGGCGCCCGCGCGGACGAGGCGAGGCGCCTGCCGGCCGACGGCAAGGAAGCCGCGGCGATCGTCGAGCGCGCGCAGCGCGGGCTCGCCCGCATCGAAACGGTCGACCGCCAGTCACGGCGGATGCCCCCGCCGCTTCTGTACGATCTCACGGAGCTCCAGCGCCACGCCAACAGGCTCCATGGCTTCACCGCCCAGCGAACGCTCGATCTGGCCCAGACGCTGTACGAGCGTCACAAGCTGCTGAGCTACCCGCGGACGAGCAGCCGCCATCTCTCGCGAACGGTCGCGGAGACCTTGCCCGCCATCGTAGAGACCCTCATCCCGACCTACCGCGCCTTGCTCGCCGAGGGGACCGGCGAACGCCTCCTCGGGCCACGGTTCGTCGACGACACACGCGTGTCGGATCACCACGCCATCGTACCGACGGCCGTGAACGCGCCCGCCGACCTGCCGCCGGACGAGCGCGCCGTCTACGACATGGTCTGCCGGCGCCTTCTTTCCGCCTGGCACGGCGATCACGTCTTCGCCGTGACCACGGTGGTCACGATCGTGAAATGGAACGACGCGCGCGACAGGTACACGAGCACGGGCACGAGCATCGAGGAGATGGGCTGGAAGGTCCTCGAGCCCGAGGCCCGGCGCCGAGGCCCTGCCTCTGTCTCCGCGCGCGAAGCTGCCCCCGATACGCTGCCCGCCGGGCTCGCCGCCGGGGTGCCCAGACGCGTCGTCGACGCGAAGGCCGTGGCGCGCAAGACCAGGGCACCCGCGCGCTTCACCGACGGGACGCTCCTGACGGCCATGGAGACGGCCGGACGCACCATCGTCGAAGAGGAGGTGTCGCAGGCGATGCGCGAGTGCGGCCTCGGGACGCCGGCGACGCGCGCGGCCATCTTCGAGACGCTCCTCCGGCGCGAGTACGTCGTTCGCACGGGCAAGCTGATCCAGGCGACGGAGAAGGGAATCGCGCTCATCGGGATGGTTCATGCCCACGTGAAGAGCCCCGCGATGACCGGAGAGTGGGAGGCGAAGCTCGCCCGCATCGAGCGCGGCCTCGGGGACATCGGGACCTTCATGGCGGAGATCGAGAGCTACGTGCGGGAGGTCGTCGGCAACGCGGGCTCCGGCGTGGGGGGCGTCACCGAGGCCGACAGCGCCCACGGCTCCGCGGCGCCGCGGGCCCTTGTCTCCGCGCGATCACGATCCACATCGGGCCCCGCAGCGGAGTCCCTGGTGCCCCGCGTCGCACGTTCGAGCGACCCGCACGTCCTCCTGCAGCGCTCGTTCGGGTTCGCGTCCTTCCGTCCCTACCAGGAAGAGGTGTGCCTCGCGGCCGTAGCCGGTAAAGACGTGCTCCTCGTGATGCCGACCGGGGCCGGCAAGTCTCTCTGCTACCAGCTGCCCGGCATCGCACGAGGCGGGACGACCCTCGTGGTGAGCCCCCTCATCGCGCTGATGGAGGACCAGGTGGCCCAGCTGCGGGCGCGTGGCTTCGCCGCCGCGCGCATTCATTCGGGACGTGACCGCGCCGACTCGCGCGCCGTGTGCAAGGCGTACCTGGCAGGCGAGCTCGACTTTCTGTTCATCGCCCCGGAGCGCCTCAAGGTCCCCGGCTTCCCGGAGATGCTCGCGCGACGAAAGCCGACGCTCGTGGCCATCGACGAGGCGCACTGCATCTCGCAGTGGGGACACGACTTCCGGCCGGACTACCGCATGCTCGGTGAGAGGCTGCCTCTGCTCCGCCCCGCTCCGGTCATCGCGCTGACCGCAACGGCGACGCCCGCCGTCCAGGATGACATCGTCGCAGAGCTCCGCCTCGGCGCTCCCGCCCGGTTCATCCACGGCTTTCGACGTACGAACATCGGCGTCGAGGCCGTCGAGCGGAGCCCCTCCCACCGCGCCGAGGTGGTTCGCCGGCTCCTCAAGGATCCGGACCGGCGTCCCGCGATCGTCTACGCGCCGACCCGGAAAGAGGCGGAGAGCCTCGCCCGTTCTCTCGGGGCCCATCTTCGCGTCGCCGCCTACCACGCGGGGCTCCGACCGAACGTCCGCGACGAGGTGCAGTCCGCGTTCCTCGCGAGCGAGCTCGAGGTGGTCATCGCGACGACGGCGTTCGGGATGGGCATCGACAAGGCCGACGTGCGCACGGTCATCCACACGGCGCTCCCCGCGACGATCGAGGGCTACTACCAGGAGATCGGCCGAGCGGGGCGCGACGGGGCGCCGGCGCGCGCGGTGCTCCTGCACTCGTTCGTCGACACGAGGACGCACGAGTTTTTTCTCGAGCGGGACTACCCCGAGCCGGAGGTCCTCGCGCGCGTACAGCGAGCGGTCCCGCCCGGTGGAGCGTCCGTGGCGGACGTGGCCGCACGCTCGGGACAGGACCCTCTCGTCTTCGAGAAGGCTCTGGAGAAGCTCTGGGTTCACGGCGGGGTGACCATCGATCCGGACGACACCGTTCGCTCCGCGGACGTCGACTGGCGCTCCGCCTACCATCGGCAGCGGGTTCACAAGCGCGATCAGCTCGACAAGATGCGGCGCTTCGCTGAGACCGCCACGTGCCGGATGCTCCAGCTCGTCCGTCACTTCGGCGATCAGAACGACGGAGGAGCCCCGTGTGGCACCTGCGACGTGTGCGCGCCTTCGAGCTGCATCGCGCAGAGCTTCCGGGCACCCAGCGACGCCGAGCAGGACGCTGCACGGCGCATCCTCGCCGCGCTTCGCCAGCGGGACGGCCTCTCGGTCGGACAGGTCCATCGAGATCTCTTCGGGGAGGGAGGGATCGACCGACGCACGCTCGAGCACGTGCTGGGAGCGCTGGCCCGCGCAGCCCAGGTGAGGCTGGCGAGCGACGAGTTCGTTAAGGATGGCCAGAGCATCGTCTTCCAGCGGGTCCATCTCGAGCCCGGCGGGACCCGCGACCCGGCGGGCCCCGAGGACATCCGCCTGGTCGTGGTACCCGAGCCGGCGCATGGAAAGCGAGGCAGGGGAGGCAAGCGGGCCAGGCCCGCCCAGCGCCAGACGCCCAGCAAGGTCATCAGGAAGCGCCCGAAGCGAACTGGACGCGCCCCCGCCAGGGCCGCGGACGGTGGCCGGCCACCTCCGACCGCCGGGTCTCCTCCGCTCGAGGCGGCCCTTCGCGCGTGGCGAACGGCCGAGGCGAAAAGGCGGAGGGTTCCGGCGTTTCGCATCCTGACCGACCGCACCCTCCTCGAAATCGCCAGGGCGCGGCCCAAGGACGAGTCGGAGCTCCTGGGAGTCGCGGGCATCGGCCCCACGTTGCTCGAAAAGCACGGCCGAGCCCTGCTGTCGATCGTGGCCAAGGAGGGCGGCTGAGCTGGAGCGACCGGGCGACCAGAACGAGCCGCACGGTCGAGGAAGGGGTCCTTTTGGGCAGGAAAGCCGCACCATCAGTGGTGCGCAGAGCGAAACCGCGCTACTACGTCGGTCTCTGAAGCGGTGACTCTCCAGGCTATCCCTGGCCAACGCACGCTTCGCCAGGTGATTCGAATGGGTGAAGGCACTATCAAGCGGTTGACGGACAAGGGTTTCGGATTCATCGAGACCGGCTCAGGCAAAGACCTCTTCTTCCACATGTCCGCATGTGAAGGGGTCCGCTTCGAGGATCTCCAGCCGGGACAGAAGGTCTCGTTCGTGGAGGGCCAGGGTCCGAAGGGCCCGCGCGCCGAGAACGTAAAGCTGATCTAAGTCAGCGCGGACGGAGCCGCCGGCCAGTACGCATCACGTGTGGATGACCACGCGTCCGCGTGCGCCGGCGGCCACGGCCTCGTACGCCTGACGGGCGTGCTGGAGGTCGAACGTCTGCACGATTGCAGGGGCCGTGAAGGCTCCGCTCTCGAAGCCTTCGTTGAGTCGTCGCATCAGTGGGGCCGCTTCGGCGACGCCCAGCTTGGCGCTGTCGACCCCGATGAGCTGCGTTTCGTTGTGGTAAAAGTCGATGAGGTCGAGCTCGACCCGCCGCTTGCGCGTGGCGCTGATCTCGACGACCCGGCCTCTACGCCTGGCAAGGCTGAGCGCGGTCTCGAAGGCGACGCCACCCACCGAGTCGAACACGAGGTCCACGCCTGCCCCCCCGGTGAGCGTGCGCACCCGCTCGCTCGTGCTGCCATCGAACAGGACGAAGGAGTCGATGAGCCGCGCGGCGGGTGAGTCCTTCGCTGGCGGCCGCACGTCGATGCCGATGACGCGGCATCCCCGCGATTTCGCGATCTGCGTGACCGCTCCGCCGACCCCGCCACCGACACCGAGCACGGCCACGGTCTCGCCGTCCGCCAGCCGGGCGTAGTCCACCGTTCCGAGCCACGCGACGACGAAGGTGACGCCGACGGCCGAGGCCTGGTCGTGGCTGAGGGTCGAGGGCTTGTGGGCAAGGGCGGCGATCGGGACCGCGAGTAGCTCGGCGTGCGTGCCGTCGAGCGTGAAGCCGATGTCGCCACCCGTGCCCCACACCTCGGCGCCGATCCACCCGGCGGGCCCGTCCACCACGCGGCCGCTGAAGTCGCGGCCGGGGATCCGGGGCAGGACGGTTTGCTGGAAGTGCCCCGCCACGTTCTTCACGTCGCTCGGGTTCACCGACGCGCTCACCACCCGGACGATGGCGCTACCGGCGTCGCAGGTGGGCGAAGGGAGCTCCCCGTACTCGAGGACGTCGGGCTCGCCAAAACGTTTGAACTGGAGCGCTTTCATCACGCGAGCCACACGCAATACGTGCGCCACGCGTCGCTCATGGGCGGCACCGTCCTCGGCGGCTCACCTCGACCGCACCGCGCGCGGCGGCTGGTCGCGCCATGCCAACCGTAGCCCCACCGCGAGGAACGCGAGCGAGCAGGCCCCGATCGCCAGGCCCCACACCAGGTAGGAGCCACCGAAGGCGTCGGCGACGGCGCTGACGTCGGATGGGCGCGAGATGCCCTCGATCGTGGCGCTCCGGGAGAATAGGTAATCGGCCCGGCTCACCGTGTCGATGGCGAGGGTTATGCCAACGAGCTGCGCGAACACCATACGGGAGCGAGGACTGCCCGCGGCGGCGAAGGCTCCGAGGATCGCCGCGTCGATGGGGAGCGCAATCCAGCCAGCGAGCGAGCGGACCCAGACTGCAAGCGAGACAACCACGGTCGCCGCGAGCAGCGCGAGCGCGACCCGGGCGCGGCGCGGGCCGCGCGATACCATGAGAAGGAGCGCGCCCACGATCGGCGGCGCAACGAGGCCTCCAGCCGACGTGAGCCCGCTCTGCCACGGGTGCGACGTGGCGGTGTGCGCCAGACCCGACGCGTCGCCGAAGACCTCGAGGCGCTCGAAGTGACCGCCCACGGCGAGCGCGGTGAGCCCATGACCCATCTCGTGAATCCACGTCGCGAGCAGGGTCAGCGGGTACAGGATCGTGCCTCCGAAGGGCACGAAGGTCTTGACCACGAAGTAGGCGAGGATCGCGAGGAGCAGGGCACCGCGAGAGCTCGGCGGCGGTAGCGCGGTGGGCATGCTCGTGATCCTACGACACCCGGAGGTCCCCTACTCTTCGGCCTGGCGCAGGGTCCGGGTCCACAGGGGCTTGAAGGCGCCCGCGTGCGGGTCCCAGAGGTGCGTGGGGGGCACGTCCGTCTCGAAGAGGACCAGATCCATCTCGGCGACGTACTTCGCGTCGGAGGGCGGGAGCCCGTCCTGCCGCGTGTTCCACCTGTAGGTACCGAGGGCGAAGTCGGCGCCCGAGGCGAGGCCGTGCCGACCTTGCGTCGGACGGCTTTGTCTGTCCGTGAAGACGAAGACGTACGTTTCCACGCCGAGGGTGGTCCCCGGGTCGACCGTCACGACGGTGGAGGCGAAGGATACCGGGTCGATCGAGACCGCCAGCGTGTCGATGCCGCGAGCGACGCTGAGGGCGCCGGGTACGCGTACCTCGACGGACCGAGGGGCATTCGCGTCGACGGCAGCCGCGCGGGGCGACGAGTGCCCGTCGCACGCCGTCAGGAGCAGCGCGACGGCGCAGGTCACCCACGCGGAGCAAAGAACCCGACGCCGAACGCGGCGTTTCATTACGCTGAGCGCCGAGGTGACCATGAAGCCGACGATGCACAACATCAACAAGGCGAAGAGCTTGCTTCGCGCGATGGCGGATGTCTCCGGTTTCAAGATCGGCGTCGTCGTAACGCCCGACGAAGCGTCTCGCAAGTACGCCCTCGGCATCTCGGGCGACGAGCTGCGCGACATCGAAGCGTACATGTCGACGAGCGGTTGGCTCGACGCCGCCGTCGGAGCGGGCGGCGCACGGACCCTCACCCAGACCGGCCTCGACATCGCGCAGAAGGTGAAGCCCTGAACCTCTGTCCTCGTGACGCGCCTCCGCTGGAGCGCCAAATCGATGACACAGAGGTGCCGGCGTCAAACGTTTGACGACGGCGGGCGGCGATCGAGGCGCGTTCTGCCACGGCGAAGAGGGCGCGTCTCGTGCATCACGCGAGCCGCGATGCCCAAACCCGCTCTCGACCTTCGAGGCGCCCGCGTTCTGTTGCGACCTTGGCACTGGTCGGACCTCGCGCCTCTCGCCGCGCTCAACGCAGACCCGCTTGTCATGGAGCACTGCCCAGCCCTGCTCACCCGTGCCCAGAGTGACGCGCTCGTGTGCAGGCTCGAGGCGCACTTCGCGGCGCACGGCTTCGGACACTGGGCCGTCGAGGTGCCGGGGGTCGCGCGCTTCGTGGGGCTCGTCGGGCTGTTCGTGCTGCCGTTTCAGGCCAGCTTCACGCCGGCCGTCGAGATCGGTTGGCACCTCGCGCGGGAGCACTGGGGCAAGGGTTATGCGGTCGAAGCGGCGTCGGTCGCGCTACGAGCGGCGTTCGGCCCGCTGGGGATGCGTGAGATCGTGGCGCTCTCCGTACCCGGCAACGTCCGCTCGCGGCGGGTGATGGATCGACTGGGGATGTCGCAGGCGGCGGTGTTCGAACACCCGCTCTTGCCCGAAGGGCATCGGCTACGCCGCCACGCTCTCCACCGCCTGACACGCGAAGAGTGGCGCGCGAGGACGTGCGCCCGCGCCGAGCTCAGATGCTCGTCCGAGGCGATCTAGGCGCGCGCGGCGTTCTCGGTGATGGCGGAGATGATCGTCGGCCACGCCTCCGGCGGAAGGTCGTGACCCATTCCGGGGACGACGACGAGGCGCGCGCCCGGAATGGCGCGTGCGGTCGCCTCGCCTCCCGAGACATTGATGTGCGGGTCCTCCGCGCCGTGAATGACGACGGTGGGCGCGCGCACCCGGCTCAGGTCCGCCGTGCGGTCGCGCATCGAGAGGATGGCCGCCAGCTGCCGCCCCACCCCTGCGTACTCGTGGTTGCGGTCCCACGCGCGCGCCCCGTTCGCGCGGGCGCGCGCCTCGTCGAACGGGAAGCTCGGGGAGCCCAGCACGCGCCGCACGTCGACCGATCGCTGCATCGCGCGCTCCCGATCCGTCGGCGGTGAGCCCATCAACGCCGGCAGCGCCTCGGGTTTGGGGTGGCCAACGCTGCGATCGCCGGTCGAGGACATGATCGACGCGAGCGAAAGGACTCGCTCGGGGTGCCCGATCGCCGTGGCCTGCACGATGAAGCCTCCCATCGAGACGCCGACGAGGTGGGCTTTTTCGACGTGTAGCGCGCCCAGGAGGCCGACGAGATCCTCGGCCATGTCCTCGATCGCGTACCGAACGGCCGTCGCGTCGCCGCTCATGGCGCGCCCGAGGTCCGCGACGCCGAGTGAATCGAGCTTGGTAGACAGCCCGACGTCGCGGTTGTCGAAGCGAACGACGCGAAACCCCTTCGACGCGAGCTCCGTGCAGAAGGCCTCGTCCCAGGCGATCATCTGGAGCGAAAACCCCATGACGAGGACGACCACCGGTCGTGCGGGGTCTCCGAAGGTCTCGTACTCGAGGTCGATTCCGTTCGTCTTGGCGCGCATCTTCGACCTCAAACGGCAGGTGGATTGCCGGAGGCACGCAGGGCGGCGAGCTTGTCCCGGTGACGGCCCTGGGAGTCGTTCACGTCGGTCTGGGAGAGCCCGAGCCGCTCGGCAATACGTCGAATCAGGTTCACCTCGACGACCGAGATCGAGTCGTCGGCCGCTGCGACGTCGACCAGCATGTCCAGAACGGCCAGGCGAAACTCCTTGTCGGTGCGATCGGCCAACGTCTTCGCGTACTCACGCGCCTCGATGGTCGCGATGGTAGCCGCGTGTTGGCGCATGACGGCGCAGATGGCGTCGATACCGCCTGCGCGGATCCCCTGCACCCGTGCGAGCTCGTCCCGGATGTGCGCCTCCTCCGATGCGAGGTAGGGGCGATCCTCGTATGCAACCTGGAGGAGGAGACCGGCGACCGCCGCGACGAGCGTGACCGCTTCGGCGTCGGCGTCGCGCATGACGTCGCGAATCGTTCGCTCGAGGGCGGTCCCCTGGGCTTCGTTCGGCTTCTTCTTCCAGAACGGCATGGAGGACTCCCATAGCACGCCAGAGGAAGCGTGCCGCAAGCTCACCGCGGGCCGCCCCCGTCGGTCGTCGGCGGCGCGCAGTCTGGTAGCCCGCGTGCCTCCGCGCGGAGCAGGTGATGCGCGCGCGAGCCAGCGAAATCCCCACGTCGGCTCGCACCGCGGCCGGGCCGAACCTGTCGCCGAACGCCGCGACGTAGAGCGCTGTCTCAGCATCCCTGTAGGCGAGCCAGGCGTCCTCGGCGTCCTTGATCATCGTCCGCTGCTCATCGTCCGTGGCGGCCTTGCGCATCGCGGCGCGTGCCGCGTCGAGGTCGGCATCTGCTGCGACGAGCGCGGCGTCGGTGGACGCTGGCTTCGGCTGGTAGTCGAGGATCGTGGCGATGCGCCGCTGCCGCTCTCCCTCACGGATCTGCTGCGAGCGCAGCGCGGCGGAGGCCCGGATCGTCCCGCCGCGCTCCGTGTCGTGGATGAGCCACGCGTCCGCGACGGCGAAGCGGGTCCAGGCAACGGCGACCTTACCGTAGAGCGGGCGCGCCGCCGGAGGGAGGCGCGCGTAGGTGGACTTGGCGAGCTTCTCCCCGTCGAGCTCGGTCTTCTTTCCTGCGAGCGCGGTGCACTCGTCCGTCGTGATTGTCGTGCCGCCGTTGTCCTTGCAGAAGTCGTAGGGCGCGCCGGCCGCGTGGGGGAGATCGATCCGCTCGCGCAGCGACGTCACGGTGATGTCCTCGAAGCAGCCCGCGAGGGCGATCTTCGCCCCGGGGACGTCCTGCGCGCCGCCCTGACCCTCGATGAGCATCGTGGCGTACGTCGCGAGCGGGAGGTCCGGCGAGGAGCCGCCGCACTTGGCGACCGTGCGCGCGAAGCAGGCGCGCGCGCGTCCAGTCACGGGCGACGCCGGTGCCGTAATAGAAGCGGAAGCAATCCACCGGCTCGTGCGCGTCGTCCGCCTGGACGAAGAGCTGCTGGGCCCGATCGAGCTCGCACGACGCGTCGGCGAAGCACGCCTCGGCCTTGTCTGCAGCCGACAGCGGCCCGGTCGCATCGGCGACGCCTGGCGGCGAGCCATCTGCCGGCGCGACGACGGCGGCGTCGATCTGCGGCGCCTTCGCGGCGTCGGCCCCCGCCTCGACGGGAGCCACCTCCACGGCCTGGGACGGCGGGCTGCTCTCTCGTGAGCAGGCGATCGTCACGACGCAGAGTGCCGTCACGGTGACACGGGCCAAGGCGGGAAAGAGTCTCATCGGCAGGAGCCTACAGGGACCAGGCGGTCACGCGGGCCCGGGCCCCGGAACCGTTACAATCCACCGAGAAAGATCGTGTGCATGGGCCCACCGCCCTTCAGACGCGCGCGAACCCGGCGCGTGTCCACGACGAAGCCGTTGTGCCGCAGCCGGTGCTCGAACTTCACGTCGTCCCACGCCGACCACACCGCGTAGACCCCCTTCGGCCGGAGCGCGCGCCGCGCGGCCGCGAGGCCCCCATCGCCGTAGAGGGCGCTGTTCGTCGCCTGCGCGAACGCCGTCGGCCCGTTGTCGACATCGAGGAGCATGGCATCGAACCTGTCCTCGCTCTCGCCGATCGTGACGGCCACGTCGCCCAGCGCGAGCTTGACGCGCGGGTCACGAAGCGGATGACCCGCGAGCTTCCCGAGGTGCTCACGGTTCCACTCGACGATCGCCGGAAGGAGCTCGGCGACCACCACGGTCGCCTCCCTCGGCAGGACGTCGAGGATCGCTCGCAGCGAGAAGCCCATGCCGATGCCGCCGGAGAGGACGCACGGCGCTTCGAGCCTCCGCGCTCGCTCGCACCCGAAGGTGGCGAGCGCTTCCTCCGAGCCATGCATGCGGCTCGACATGAGCGCCTTTCCGTCGGCGAGGATGACGTACTCGTTTCCTCGCCGGATCAGCGTCATGTCGGATCCGTCGGGCGTCAGCGTCTGACCGAGGAGCTCGACCTCGTGAAGCTTCGCTTTGTGCTGACCACCCATCGCGTCCGCCTCAGCATCATTCAGATGGTGTCGCCGGACAAGGTCAGGCTGGCTTCCCCCGATCCGTCGTAAGGTTGCCACATGCGACAGCCTCTTCCGACGCGCAAGGGTCGGCCAGGTACCTCCGGGAACGACCCAATCGCGCCGGCCGGCCGTCTCGTCGCCCGCACGATCGACGAGCTCGTGATCGACGACGAGGACTCGTTTCGTCACGTGGGACTCTATGCCGACCTGAAGGAGGTGCTGCGGCGGGCGAAGTACAAGTTTCGGGTGTTGCCCGCCGCCGTCGCCGGGCGCTGGGACCAGGCGCTTCTCCTGAACCTCACCTACTGGCAGGCGAACGCGGGCGGCGACGTGCTGGCAGACGATCACATCGCCCCGGACGTCGTGACCCACGCCGCGTGGCATCACCTCGCAGCCGCGGCGCTCGGGGCGCCGTCGAGCTCCCAGTCGGCCGACGCTCTCTTTCTCGGGGAGGCGATCGCCAGCGCGTTCGACGTCTACCTGGTCGGCCGTCTCCTCGGGCACTCGCCCGATGCGTCGTTTCTCGACACCCAGGTCGCCGCGATGGCAGCGTCCGCCGAAACCGCCGGTCTCTCGGAGAAGGATTTCAGCTGGCTGCTCGAATCCGTGTCGGACGATCCCGATCGCGCCTTCGAAGACCTGCGCGAGCTGCTTTGCGATGCGACGTCCGCGCTCCTGGCATCCGGGGACGCCGAGGAGGCTCTCGCGGCGCTCGAGGCCCTCGGCGGTCACCGGTTCGCCCCGCTCCTCCACCACTACGAACTCTCCAACTGGGTCCTCTACGCGAGGGCCTATGCGGCCGCGTCACGCGAGCCGGACGCACGCGCGCGCTCGGTCGACAGGGAGCTGCGCACCTCGAAGGTCGCGCTCGACTGGCTCACGGACACGTGGGTCCTGCCCAAGCTCACCTGACCAGGCTCCGGTGACCGCCCGTCAGGATCGCAGCACGAGCAACGGCGCCTCGGTCGGGCACCCGACCCGGAACGGAAACCAGTGCCCGAAGCCCGAGGTCGTGTAGAGGCGCGACGATCCGCGGGCGTAGGAGCCCCACAGGTAACCGTCCGGATAGAGCGGCTGAAACGCGCTCTTGCCGTTGAAGCCAATCTGACCGCCGTGGGTGTGGCCCGAGAGGGTGAGGTGAATGCCTGCGCGTGCGGCGGGGTCGAAGCCCTCCGGCCTGTGGGAGAGCAGGAGGCGAAAGACGTCCGACGGCGCGCGCGCGACTGCCCGGTCCACGTTGGCCCGCAGACGGTGGCCTACGTCGGCCTTGAGGCTCACCGGGTCGTCCACGCCGCCCACCCAGAGGCGCGCGCCGCCCACCTGGATCGTCGCGCCCTCGTCGACGAGGAGAGGGACATGGCTTCGGTCGTAGAGGGGCCGCGAAAGCTTGATGTCATGCAGGTACTCGTGGTTGCCCAGGCACGCGAAGACGCCGTGCTTGGGCCGAAGCGCCCAGCCTGCGCGGAGAGCGTCCGGGAGTTGGCGTAGATCGTCGGCCACGTCGCCGGTGAAGACGACGAGGTCGGGGCGGCGGTCGGCGCGGTCGAAGCGCGACAGGAGCTCCTCCAGATCGCCGATGTTCTTCGATATCCCGAGGTGCAGGTCGCTCAGCTGCAGGATCGTGAAGCCGTCGAGAGCGGGCGCCAGGCCGGTGAAGCGGAGCGGGATGCGAGGGGTCTCGATCCGGTCGTCCGCACGGAGAAAGCCGTCGATGCCGGTGGCCAGGGCGGCCACCGGGACCAGCGCCGTGACACCCTGGACGAGCGCTCGGCGGGTGAGGGCTGCCTTCGGCGCAGGATCGCTGCCGCGCGGGGATTTGCCGCTCGGCAGGAGCAGCCGTGTCGCCGCGAGACGCACGAGCGCGGCGATCGGCAGGCTGGCCACGACCAGACCGAGGAGAAGCACTCCCACCGTGGCGACCGTCGAGCCCCAGTAGCAGATTGTGTAGTACCGCAAACCCGCGCTCCACGCCGCGTGGCCGAGGAGCAGAAGACCGACGACGACGACGCTCGCGCGCCGGATGCGACGATCTTTCCACGCCGCCGGCAGGAGGACCCGCAGGAAGACCGCGCCGAGCAGGGTCTCGAGGCCGAGGACGCGCAGCGACATCGGGAGCTGTACGGGGGAGAGCATTCGTTCACTTCCAGTCCGCCATCTCTTCGCGAAGGGTACGGTCGGCGTCGTCCAGGGCGACGCGCGCCTTGAGGCGCCGGTAGGCCGCGAGCAGGCCCCCGACGGCGACCGCGGCGATGAAGTAGAGGATCCTCGAGGTCATGGGGTCGCTTCCGTCTGGGAGATCGCGTCGATGCCGCGCCCGAACATCGTCCGCGTCGGAAATACCGCGCTCGTCATCGAAGCGAGCTGGAGCAGCGCAGCCGTCTGGAGGACGACGAGCAGACCCACCGGCAGGATCGCGCCGCGCCGCTCCTCGTTGCCTGGGAGCAGCTTGCGGAGCACGCGGATGGCGATCGCGACGCCGACCAGGATTCCGATGACGGCCGAGACGAAGGCCACCATCGGCCCGGCCCACGCGCTCGAGTACTGGTAGAGGGCGACGAGCGGGGCGAGCAGCGCGAGGACGAGCGTTCCCGTGAACATCCCCGCGGAGTGGCCGACGAGGAGGTCCGTGACCCGACCCTTACGCGCGGTCAGCCGGAAGAGGAGCAAGCTCGCCGGCAAGGCCGCGAGCGAAGAGACGACGAGCAGCATGGGCACTTTCACCGCGTTGTCGAACGCCAGCCGCCCCGCATGGCTTCCCGCAGCGACCCCCCACACGCCGGCGAACGCGATGGCCGCGAGGCAAGCGACCGCCGCGAGGAGGAGGCGGCGCGATCCTTGCGGCTCGGTCGATGAGGAAGAGGGGCCCTCGGGGCCGACGAAGTCGAAGAGCTGAACGAGCGATTGCATGGTGAACCTCCCTGTTGAGACTCACCGTGGGTCCTGCTCGTGAACGCCCGTCCGCCGCGACGTGGCAGCGGATTGGATCGCGGGTGAATATGGTGTGAACGCGCCGTCAGGCACGGGGCAAGCGGACCTCGAAAGTCGCGCCGGCCCCGGCCACCGAGGACGCCGTCACCGTTCCACCGTGCGCCTCTACCACGGCCTGGACCAACGCGAGACCGAGGCCGGTCCCCCGCTCGCGTCCGCGCGTGGTGAAGAAGCGCGCGAACACGCGCGGCAGGTCTTCCGGCCGGATGCCGGGACCGGTGTCCCGGACGGCGACGCGCACGACGTCCGGGAGGCTCTCGAGGACCACGCTCACGTGACCGCCGTCCGCCGCGAACGAGGCAGCGTTCTCCAGAAGCTCACGAAAGAGGGCGCCCAGCCTGTGCTCCACGCCCTGGACAGCCAGAGGGAGGCCAGCGGGCGCAACGTCGAAGCGGACGCCCTTGTGCCGCGGGTCGTCGCGCATGGCGTCGACCATCGCGACGAGAAGAGGCCCAAGCTCCACCCTCGATCGCTCCTCGTTCGGCATACCGGCTTCGGCGCGAGCCAGCTCGAGAAACTGCGACACGAGACGATCGAGCTTGCCTGTGCTCTCCGTGAGCACCCTCGCCAGTCGCTCGGCCCGTTCCCGGTCGACTGCCCCGGCCTCCAGCGACTCGGCGGCTGCGCGCATCGCGGCGACCGGCGTCTTCATCTCGTGCACCAGATCGGCGACGAACGCCTCGTTCGCGATGCGCCGGTCCTCGAGCGCGGAGAGCAGCGTATTGAACGCGCCCGCCAGAACCCCGACCTCATCCGGACTCTCGGGGTCGAGCTCCGATCCGGGGCTCGCGGCAGCGGCCCTCTCCAGCGCCTGACGGCGAAGATGCTCGATGGGCCGCACTATGCGGCGTGCCGTGAACACAGCAAGCAGGATGCCGAGCGGTGCCGTGATGAGGGAGAGCCGCACGAGCTGGTAGCGGAGCCCGTACACAGCGCGCACGGACCGGCGTGAGCTCGTCTCCACGTGCACGATGCGGAGCCCGCTTTCGCCGGTCACCGGGTAGATGGCCTGGCAGAGGACGATGGGGACGTACCCGCACGCGACGTAGTAGCCCGTCTTGAGGGCAGCCCGCACCTCCGGGCGCGCCATCATCGGTCCTTGCTCGTCGTCCAGGTCCTCGAGCGTCGGCAGATCTTGGGCGCCGAGAAAGAAGGCCTCGATGCGATCGAATCCGTGCTCCGGGTGATCTTCGTCGTCGTCGAGCAGCGTCTCGCCCGCGGCGTCCAGGACCCGCAGACGGACCCGTCTCGCGAGGGCGATCTGCCGGAGTCGGCCCTCGGCGAGCGGGCCCTTTCCCACGCTCAGAGCGGCTTCCCGTGCGGAGTCGTTGGCGATGGCCCACATCTGACCGGGGACGTTGCGGTCTGCCTGGCTCCACAGGAAGACGAGGAGCTGAGGCGCGAGGGCCACGAACAGGATCGCGCCCACGACACGAAGCCGCAGCGACGACCGACGCCGGCCCTGGGTGACGATCTTGCGTGGAGATCTCGCGTTCATCGCGATCGAAGGCGATAGCCAGCGCCCACGACGGTCTCGATGTCGGAGAACGTCGGATCGATCTGCTCGAGCTTGCGGCGGAGCCTGCGGACGTACGTGTCGATGATGCGCTCGACGACGATCGAGTCGTCGCCACGCACGATCTCGAGAAGGCGGTCGCGCGAGAGGACGACGCCCGGACGGCGGGCGAGGGCTTCGAGCAACCTAAATTCGCTCAACGTTAGGGCAACGGGAGAGCCCTTGTAGCTCGCTTCGAGGCGCTCGATCTCCAGGGTGAGCAAGCCTACGCGGAGCAACTCCGAGGAGGCCACCTTCGCTTGCGTGCGCAGCGCGTCGCGACGCAGCAGGGCGGACACACGGGCGAGGAGGATGCGCGTGCTGAAGGGCTTGGGGATGTAGTCGTCGGCCCCTAGCTCGAGCCCGAGGGCCTCGTCGATCTCGCTGTCACGCGAGGTGAGAAGGATGATGGGCACGGGGTTGCCGGCAGCACGAAGCCTTCGGCACAAGGCAAAGCCGTCGAGCGCCTGCATGTTGACGTCGCTCACGATGGCATCGGGGTGCTCTCGCGCCGCCTGTTCGAGCGCGACCGCTCCGTCCCTCGCCGTGACGACCGTGTGACCGGCATCCGCGAACGCCATGGTGAGCACGTCGAGCAGGGAGGAATCGTCGTCGACGAGGAGGATCTTGGCCATGCGACCCTAGTCGACAGGCAAGGGTCGTTGACGGGTGAAGTCGGAGAACCCCTCGTAGTCGGGGTACATCGTCGTGTGGGAGTAGCCGTAGAACTCCTCCAGGTGCCGGCGGAGTGGCTCCTTGGCCGAAGCCTTGATGCGCGCCGTGTAGAACGGCTGCGCTGGCGGGCGCCCCTTCTTTGTGAAGGCCTTGTGTACGCGTAGCGCGAGAGACGTGTAGCTCCGAAGCTCCTCGGTAGGCCGCCGGTCGACGTCACCATCCGCCTGGTCCGTGGTGACGGTCCCCCAGTGCACGGTCACCTCTGGTACCCCGCCGAGCAAGAAACCACCGTGCTGGGCCGTGATCCTGCGGTCGAGCGGCGGGGGACGCCAGGCAAAGGCCGCCGCCGACCACTGCGACGAGAGCTCGTCGGGGAGGGGGCTCTCGTGCGAAGTCCGCGGGAGCCACGGGAGATCGCGCTCGTCCCCGAAACGGTAGCCCCAGCGCCGCTCATTGACGAGGCGGTCCGCTATGTCGATCGCGAAGATGCGTCCGTCCACATCGTTCAGCGCGCCTTGGACGCCCTGGCGCTCCTCCACGGCAAACCACAGCGCGACGTGCGCGCTGAAGCTGATGTCGATGAGGCGGGTCGGCACGCCATGGTGTTGCATGACGGCGAGCTGGGCCATCGACGAGAGGCGGCCACGGTCGCCGTGGTCGAGCCCCCACCGCTGGAAGTTGCGCAGAAGCGCCCCCTCGTGGAGCGCGAGCCGCTTCTCGTCGCCTGGTGCGCCGGGCTCCTCCCGGACGCGACGGTACAGCGAGCTATAAAGAGGCCATCGCGCGTCGCACACGCCGCGCCACGCGAAGCGGCGAGGCCGGCTCGGCTCTTCGAGCCAGCGGTCCATGAGCCACTGGGTGAAGCTCTGGAAGCTCTCGATACCAGCAATCTCGAACTCGTACGGTGCCCAGAAGTCGCTCGCATCGCTCATCGTCCGCTCCCAGAGGAGCGAGGCTACAGCAGCCACTTACAAAGGTCCCGGGCGCCATCAGGGGGAGCCCGCCTCGGCCCAGCGGTCGCGGCCGTCCGCCTTGGCCTGGTAGAGCGCCTTGTCTGCCCTGGCCAGCCACGACTCCGGCGAGTCCGTCGCGACGAACGGGGCCAGCCCGAGGGAGATCGTGAGGCGCTGTGGCCCTTCGGGGCCGACGCGGATGGCCCGCACGGCGTTCACGAGCCTCTCTGCGAGCATTCGCCCGTCGGCGTGCGAGGTGTCCCGGATGACGACGGCGAACTCGTCCCCCCCGTAGCGGGCGACGAGGTCACCTCGCCGCGGAAACGTTCGCGCGAGACAGTCGGCCACGGCCTTGATGACGGCGTCCCCGCCCGGGTGCCCGAACTTGTCGTTGATTGTCTTGAAGTGATCGACGTCCACCATGAAGAGCACGGCGGATTGCCCGAAGAGCGCCGAGGCCTCGGTCGTGCGTTGCACGAACTCGTCGAAGCAGGCGCGGTTGTGGATGCGGGTGAGCGGATCGAGAGTTCCCTCGCGCTTGGCGGTCTCGAGCTGCTGGCCGAGCTTCTGGATGCTCGCGCCGAACTCCGCGAGCTGCTGCGCCTGCCTCCGGCCCTGCGCCTCGAGCGCCGTTCCGATTACGCTCACCGTCTCTGTGGCCTGCCGCTTGAGCGCTTCGGTGTCGTTGCCGTCCAGGGCAACCCGCAGGCGAGAGAGCTGCTCGCCCGCCACGACGCCGTGCTGCCTATCCTGCGCGGCTGCGCGGTTCACGTTTCCGATGACGGCCCAGATGACCTCGCGAAAGTCGTTCAGCGCTCGAACCACGAAGGCGGACTCTTGCTTGCGATGGGACGCCACGAACTGCCGGAGGGCTCTCCACTGGCGCCGACCGGGCTCCTCCTGCGACTTCGACTCCGGGACCGGGGCGGCCACGAGAAGGTGCTGGGCCCAATGCTCGAAGGCTTGCCGGATGCTCGGGGCGTCCGTGTCCGCGATGTCGAATGCTGTGCTCCCGAAGCTCCGCAGGACCGCGGCCAGCGATTCCAGCGCGGCCTCACCGTCCTCCGGGCCAATGGCGCCTTCACCCGGGCGCGCGACCGGCGCATCGCGGACTTCCTTCGGTTTGCGGAAGCTGAACCCCATTCTCGAAGCTACGGCCGTCGTTCCCGATCCTTAAGCATCCGGATGGAAGCGCTGTTCTCTCGCCTGTGACTCAAGTAGCCCTTGGGCCATGCAGTCGAGCTACCTCCCCCTCCCGGCGAGCCAGAAGTGGCGGCGCCTCATGGCCGTCGTGCTCTTCCTCGGGATCCTGTACGCCCTTCGCGAGCTGGCGGCGGTGTTCGTCTGCTTCACCATCCTGGTCCGGGCGCTGTCCTCTCTCGCCGACTTCATCCACGACCGCACGGGAATGACGAGGCGTGGAGGCGTCGCAACCATCCTGCTCGCGGCGACGGCGGCTGCGGGGATCGGTTTGCTCCTCGGAGTTCATGAGGCGACCCCGTTCGTCCACGAGGTCCGCTCGGAGGGGCACGAGTACCTCGATCACCTCATGAGCCACCCCATGGTCGAACGGCTGCGGCACGTCGCGGGAGCGGAGGAGGCCGGCGCTGGAGCCGCGGAGACCGTGAAGGCCCACGCGCTACAGGCGCTGCACTACGCGACGGCGTTCGCGCACGTCGCGCTCTATCTGCTCATCGGGTTCATCCTCTCCGTCATCTACCTGTTCGAGCGCGACGAGATTGACCACTGGGTCTCGAGCCTGAACGCGGAGTCGGTCTCCGGGACGATGGTGCGGTGGCTCGGCTACGCGGGCGACGCCATCGCCATCACGGTGAAGATGCAGGGAGTCACGGCGGTGGTCAACGCGCTCATCACGCTGCCCGTGCTGTTCGCCCTCGGCTTGCCCCACAAGTCGCTCCTCTTTCTCCTGATTCTGGTGAGCGGCCTCCTTCCCGTCGTTGGCAACTTCCTCGCCGGCGCCGTGCTGTGCGCGGTCGCTTACGAGACCCGAGGCCCCTGGGCCGTCGGGGTGATGCTCGGGGTGACGTTCGTCCTGCACAAGATCGAGAGCTATTACCTGACCCCACGCCTGGCGGCCCAGCATGTGAAGCTGCCCGGGCTCATCCTGGTGCTGAGCTTGCTGGTATTCGAGGAGACGTTCGGCTTCGTGGGACTCTTCCTGTCCTTCCCGACGTTGTACATCGCGACCCGGATCCACCGCGAGTGGGCCCAGGAGGACGCAGCCGTTGCGCCGGAGTGACCCTCGAACAGCGAGCGGAACAGGATGAACCAGGACTCCGCCCTCCGCATGGTACGCGCGCTCGGCGTCGTCTTCGGCGCGGCGGCGTTCGTGGTCGCTGCTGGGCTCGCCGTCGGCACGGGCGCCGCCTGCGGTATCCGGTTCGCGGACGCGGACGGCGGACCGGACGGAATGACGGTAGGTGGGGAGCAGGACGGCGGCGGCGCCCTCGGTTGCTTCGCCGATGGCGGCGTGACCGACCAATGCCCCTCGCTGGGCCTCGTCTGCTGCGGGCAGGTCTGCTCGAACACCGCGAGCGACCCGCACAACTGCGGAGGGTGCGGCGTGCAATGTGAGGCGCCCAACGGCGCGTGCCGCCAGTCGTCGTGCCAGCACTGATCGCGAAGACTCGAAGGGCCAACCGTGTTCGTCGTCGCCCTTGCGAGAGCGCACGGTCCGCAGTCAGCCGAGCACACGCTACGAGCACGTGAGCCTTCGTAGGCGCAACATGCCGGGGATCTCGAGGGCGGACACAAACGGCAGACGGTGACCGAGCCGGCGCTACGGTCGCGCGGCGCCGAGGCGTTGGCGCATCGGAGGTCAATCATGCAAAAAAGAATGTCCATCCTCGGCATTCTCCTCGTTGGGTGCACGACGGCGAGCACGACGCCCCAGGCCATTGGCTCGAACCTCGAAGCAGGGGCACCCCGGGGTGACGCTTCGGACAGATCGAACGACGCCACGGCCGGCAATGCCAACGACGGCTCCCCCGAGCTCAACGGCGACGCCTCGGCGCCAGACGGGGCATCGGACGCCGGACCCGGGGTTACGACGGGCGACGCCGGCACCGACGGCCCTTCCGGCCCCCCAGATGGGGAGGCGGTGGGGCAGGACGACAGCGGCTCGTCTGCAGACGCTGGGGGCACGACGTACTATGTGTCCGCGTCCGCCGGCAGCGACTCGAACCCCGGCACGGTGGCCGCGCCCTGGCAGACCATCCAGCACGCGGGCGGAATCGTCCAGGCAGGAGACACGGTCCTCGTCCGGGCAGGCACTTACGATGGCGCCATCTTCGGGTGGGACGACCCGCCGTGCCAGGGCGACGAGTACTGCGTCATCGCCGGGACGGCCTCGAGCCCGATCGTGCTCGAGGCCGACCCAGGCGCCGCCCCCGGCTCGGTCATCATCGCGTCGCGCAACAGCAAGACCGCGATGGGGCTCGATCTGGAGCCTGGGTGTGACTACGTGAACATCGTCGGCTTCACGGTGACCAACGCCGGCACGGCCAAGACCTCCGCCGGCAGCATCACCAAGGCCGGCATCGGCGTCGAGTCGAGCACGGGCAACAAGGTATTGAACAACACCATCAATGGCGTCTCCGGGATTGGCGGCATCTTCGTCGACAACGTCGACGGCGTCGTGGTCCAGGGAAACACGGTCCTGAACACGCAGGGGACTTCGACCACGGGGCACGGAATGTACGTCTCGGGGAGCAGCACGGGGGTGCAGGTTCTCGAGAACGTGATTCGCAACAACGCCTACGTCGGAATCCACATCAACGGAGACGTGAGTGAAGGGCTGCCCGGCGTCGTCAAGAGCATCACGGTTGCGGGCAACCTCATCTACAGCAATGGCCAGAATGGCATTAACGCCGACGGGCTCCAGGACTCGACGATCGAGAACAACGTCATCTACGCCAACGCGCGCAATGGCATAGAGCTCTACCAAATCGACGCGTTTGGCGGCTCCATGTCCAATACGATCGTGAACAACACGATAGACCAGTCGATGGTCTCCGGGAGCTACGCGATCACCATCGCGCCGTGCGCCTACGACAACCAGAGCTCACAGCCGACGCCGGCAGGATGCTCGACGGCGTCGGCGGACACCAGCACCGGCAACATTGCGTTCGACAACGTCCTCCTTGGTGCGGCTGGGGTGGACAGCGTCGTAGCGACAGACGATCTCGCGCTCGGCCACAACATCACCGCGCCGTCGGCGTCGCTCTTCGTGAACGCGGCGGGCGGCAACTACCAACTCGCGCCCGGCGGCGCCGGGATCGGCACCGGAGTGGCGACTTTCGACGGGGCCACCGCGCCTGCGGCTTCGGCGAACAGCTACGACACTGGCGCGTTCTCCTTTGCGCCGTAGCCGTCGCGGCGGCCGGTCGTCCGGGACCGGCTAACCGCCGCTCGCATCCGAGGCGTCGGACGCGCCGGCGTCGACGGGGCCGGTTTCGGACACCGCCACGTCGGGCGCGCCGCTGTCAGCGATGCCCGAGTCCTCGGTCTCGGGGACGTTCGTATCCTCGGGGGCGCCTGTATCCGGCGCCTCCGGAACGTTCGTGTCCTCGGCGACGTTGGTGTCCTCGCCTGCGCCGCTGTCCACGGCGATCGTGGCGTCGGGCGGATTACTCATGGTCGCATCGGGCCCCGCATCCGGGGCCGGCGCGGCATCCGCCCCCGGCGGGCTAGAGGCAGAGGCCGTCGCGCTAGGCACTCCGGGCGCCGGCAGGCCGTTCGGAATGCAGCACGAACCCGTGCTACACGCGTAGGGGAGCGACTCACCGCACTGGGCGGCCACAGTGAGGCACTCCCCGCCGAAGGTCTCGCAGGGGCTGTCCTGGGTTTGGTTGCACGCGACGCCGACGACCGCCACGTAGAGGAAGAGGCACGCCGCAATTCGAAGACGCATGGGGGCGGCCTAGCTCGGCAGCCCCCATCGGTCAATTGGTCACGTCGCTTTCGCGCGCGTGATTCGGATTGGGTCACCCGATTACACGGATGGGCTCGCTCGGCATTTCTTGCGAGAGACGCGCCTACTCCTCCAGCTCGTTCACTGGGATGCGGACAGTCTCCCGCAGACGCTCCGCCAAACCCGCAACGTCGACGTCGTTCAAGTCCTTGTCGACCGTCGCCATCAGGTGCTTCTGGAGCTCGCCCGTGAGCTCCTTCTTCACGAGCCCGAGGAAGTGCGGCGGCGCCACGAGCACCCACTTCCGAAATCGCGTGCCGCGCATGGCCCGATCGAGCGTGCTGACCAGGGTATGGGCGAAGCGCTCCTTCTCGACTTCCTTCGGCGAGCTCGCCGGGGCGAGCGCGTTGTGATGAACGGACCCGCCCTCCGAGGAGCGACTACCTTCCTGGTCGGTCACGAGCTCACTCGCTTTGCTCCGCGACTCCTCGTGCAGGAGCAACTCCACGGCGTGCCATGTCGGGTTGTTGTTGCGCGTCTCGAAGAGCCGGGCTTTTCCCGCGTCGCAAACCAAAATCCATACAGTATTCATGTGCCTCTCCAGGCTGGTTGCTCGTCATGGCGGCGAGCCTCATGCGCCAAGCTTAACCACTCCAATTCGCAGCGGAGCTCATGCACGACAGCTCTAGCTTGCGGCGCGTTTACCTTTCCCCGCACAGGTGCGCGGGTCTAGGCTGGCCGCCTCCTGGCGATTCCGACACGTCCCGCTCCATACGACGCGTGGACCTGTTGCGGTCGCACGGGATGAAAGCAGGGAGGAATCTGATGCGTCACATTCGATGGATGTGCGGAGCAATACCGGGGCTTCTACTTGTCACGGGCCTGGGACTCGCCGCGTGCGACAACGGCTCGTCCTCGGGCGGGGAGACACCGGCCACTTCGGCGACGGCAGCGCCCGCGGCCGCGAGCGCTTCTGCAGCGGTCGCGACGGCGGCTGCCTCGGCCTCGGCAGCCGCGGCAACGCCGGCGGTACCGGAGGCAAGCGCGGCGGAGAACGAAGCCGTCAACGAGGACCTGCGCCAGTTCCACCGGCACCACCACCATGGCGGCGTGACGATGTTCATCACGATGGCCATCGACACGCTCGGCCTGGATGCCGCGAAGAAGACGCAGGTCGAGAAGATCCAGAGCGACCTCCATGCGAAGATGGCACCCGCGCGCGATGCAGAGCGCGATCTCATCTCGACCCTCGCCGACGGGATCACCGCCGGCAAGATCGACAGTGCGAAGGTTGACGCTGCGGTCGCGAAGGTGGGCACGGCGTCCGCGGCCGTTCATACGGCGACGGCCGATGCGCTGACGCAGCTCCACGATGCGCTCTCACCGATCGAGCGAGCGGCTCTCGTCGACAAGGTCAAGGCTCACTGGGAAGTCTGGCAGAAGGTCAACGTGGCGGAGAAGGCGGGCAGCAGCGAGAAGGGGACCCACCTCGCCAAGCTCACGGAGCTTCTCGGCCTGAAGCCCGACCAGGTGGCTGCGATCACCAAGGCGCTCGGGACCGATCCGGCCGTCCCTGCGGCGAACGATCCGAAGGCAGTCGACGCGCACGTACAGGCCTTCGCCACGGCGTTCCTCGCCGACAAGTTCGACGCCAAGTCGCTCGCAGCACCGGCGACCGCCGCGGGCGGGCACATGGCGCGCCACGGAGGCGCGCGGCAGGCGCGCTTCTTCGAGGCGGTGGTGCCGGTGCTCACGCCCGAGCAGCGCACCAAGCTCGCGGCGCACCTGCAAGAGCGACTCAACGACCAACACGCGGAGAAGTGAGAACCCCATGAACCGAACCATTGCAACGCTGGTGAAGGGCTTCGTCGTCGTCTCGGCGACCTTTGCGATTGGCCTCGTCGCGGCGCGAGCCACCGCGCAGGAACCCCCGCCGCCGCCCGAGTACATCGCGTCGACGGAGCCCGTCTACTACGAGGGGCACGCGGCCTACTGGTACGGCAACCGCTGGGTCTGGCGCGACGAGCACGGCGCGTGGAACCACTACGATCGTGAGCCGGCGTTCCTCGCGGACCGCCGCATGCACTCCCCGCCGGCCCGGCGATCCTGGGGCGGCGGCGGACACGGCCGGCGCTAGTTGCCTCGCGAGGCTTCCCCGCCGCCACAGCGCGGCGGGGAGTCGCGCGCAGCCCTACGAACGAGAGCTGTCGCATGGTTCGTACGATCCAAAGCCGCCTTCGTGCCGGGCTCGTCGTGGCCGCCGGAAGCGTCGCGCTCTACGTGATCGTCTCCTGCGGTTCGAACGGCGGCGCCCCTGCTTGCAACGCCCTCGCGGCGTGCTGCACGAACCTGGGTGGTGCGGAGTCGAGTTGCAACGCGACCGCGACGTCCGGAGAGCTGGACGACGCGGGCTGCGGCGACCAGCTCGCGATGTACCAGGCGAACGGCCAGTGTCCGGGTGGGTCGACCGGGGACGCTGGGCGCGACTGATCGCGGTCGCCGCCCGGCGAGCTTGCGGAGACGGGCGCGCGCGAGCCGGGTCGCACGGGTACGGGGGGCGAGAGACGTGGTACGAGCGCTGCGTGGGAACCACTCCTCCTGAGCTTCGCGTCGAAGAGGGCCATGTCACGGGCGAGGTCGCCATCGCGCTCCCCCCGTGGTCCAAGGCTCCTGCGCGCAAGCGTGCCCTCGACGCCGCCCTCGCTGCCTCCTTCCACGAGATCTGCACGCGCCTGCACCTCGTCCTCGCGGCCGCGCCCAGCTCGTATGCGATGCCTCGCCCCGGAAAGAGCGAAGACGGTACGCTCCTCTACGACGTGAGCGGCCTCATCGAAGGAGACCGCATCGTCCCCGCGCGCCGCGCCGCCGCCAAATAACTCCCGGGCCGTCAGCGCATGGCGACGAGCCGTTCGAAGCGGTTGCCCGCGCGCTCGAGCTCGAGCTTCACCCGTCCGTGCGAGAGCGCGAGCGCCAGGAGCGCGTCGGCCCGCGTGGCGACGGGCTTGCCGCCGACCGACTTCACGATGTCCCCTTCGCGCAGCGCCTTGTTCCAGTCGTGCTCCGCGTCCACGATCCGCGTGATGGTCGGCGCGCCGGCGCGATCGTCGATCTCGATACCGAGGTCGCGAAGCACGACGTAGCTAGGCCCCGGGGCCACGCGGACGAGGCTCCGCTGCGTGTCGACGACGATGCGAAAGTGGCGGAGGACGCCCAGGCCGACGAGGGCCGAGTCGTTGTCGAGAAACGGCAGGTCCGGCCTCCGATCGTGGCCGAGCACCGGCATGCGCGGCAACCCGAAGGGGCCGAGGTGGAAGCCCTTCACCTCGGTCACGTAGTCGCTGTCGCCGTCGCCCTCGCTCAGCATGGCGCCGTCGCCGCGCGAGCGCGGGTGCTTGGCGTGCATCGCGGGTCCGCCCACGACGACGTTGAGCGGCGCGCCCGTGTCGAGGATGACCGGGATCCGCCCGATCTCGGCGACCGACCCCGACACGACCACGGCCCCGTGCGACGCGCCCCAGTACGGCAGGTCGACGAAGCGCCGCTCGGTGAAGAGCGCGCGCGGCCAGATGCGCAGCGTGCTCGCCGGCCCGTCGACGTCCACGAGGTAGCGCGACAGGAGGTCCATGCCGAGGAGCCCGGCCTCCTCGGAGGCGAAGGCGCCGTCGTCCCGCGGAACGAGCACCGTGATGCCGTGCAGCTCGATGCCGCCGATGACGAGCCGGTCGACGATCATGGGGTCGTAGGTGTCCTCGGGGAGCCACGGCGGCTTCACGTGGACCGGGGGATCGGGCGAGCGGACCACGCCCGTCGCGCCGAGCACGCGGCGGCTCAGCACCGTCATGGGCGAGCCCGTGTCGAGCACGAGCTGGAGCGCGGAGCCGCCCGCGTCGACCGGCACGTACACCCGCGTCGAGGGGTCGGCGATGGCGACGGTCGTGGGCTCCGCAGGCACGTGCAAGGGGACCACCTCGTCGGGCTCGACCTGGGCCCATGCGGGCGTCACCGGATCGTCCCGCCGCTCCACGAGCGTCCAGGAGGTGGTCTCGAGGCCGACCTTGTCGACGATGGCGCTGCACGTGATGGACGCGACGGCGGGCACCGCCTCCGCCCCGGTCCAGGTGATGCCGTCGCACGCCTCGATGGCATGACCTTGCGCGATCCACTGAAAGGAGACCGGGCGGTGTGACCCTCTGTCCACGGTCACCCAGAGAGCGTGGCCGTCGCGGGGCGTGTAAACGAGCGTGCACTCCTTCTGTGTGCAGGTCTCGAGCTCGGGGCGCTCCTTGTCCGACACGTCGCCGAAGCGCATCCCGATCCACGCCGCCTGGGTGCGCTCGTCCAGCGCGAGCGGTCCGTCGATCTCGACCGGGGCGCGCGCGCCGATGCGCATCCAGGCCTGCGTGCCAGCGAGCCCCAGCGCGTACGCGCGGCCCGCGACGTCGCGGCGCTCGGCGAAGGTGCCCTTGCCGACCACGAACTCGCGCGACCAGGCGCCTTTCGGCGACTCGACCTCGTAGCGCAAGTACGTGCCGCCAAGGGGAGGCGCCACGAGGAGGCTCAGCTGCGACGCACTGCGCAACCCGTCGCACCCGGCGACGAGGAGCGGCAGTACCAACGCGAGGGGCGGGAGCAGGCGGCGCATGAAAGCGGTTAGAGCAACGGCTGTGCCTTCCTCCATCGCGCAGGAGGAGGCCTCCCCCGCTCGGGAGAAGCCCTCCCCCGCTCGGGAGAAGGCCTTCCCGCGACGGGAGGAGGCCTCCGCCGCTCGGGAGAAGCCCTCCCCCGCTCGGGAGAAGCCCTCCCCGCGACGGGAGGAGGCCTCCGCCGCTCGGGAGAAGCCCTCCCCCGCTCGGGGGAAGGCCTTCCCGCGACGGGAGGAGGCCTCCGCCGCTCGGGAGAAGCCCTCCCCTCGGCAAGAAGAGCCCTCCCGTCCTCGCGAGAAGCCCTCCCCTCGGCAAGAAGAGCCCTCCCCTCGTCGACGGTGCCGCGCGGCTCGCGTTCCGCCTCGACTCGTACGGGCTCCCGACTATCGTGGTCGCCGTGAAACGATCCCTCCTCCCCGCCCTCGTCGTCTCCCTCGCCGCCTGCGGTGGCGCAGAGCCCCCTCCGCCGGCGCCTCCCCCGCCCGTCACACCCCCGCCCGTCGCGACGACGGCAGCGCCCGTCGCCGCGGCGCCCGCCTACGCCTACCCCCCGACGCGGCGCACGGACCAGGTCGACACCATCCACGGCGTCCAGGTCGCCGACCCGTACCGCTGGCTCGAGGACGCCAAGCAGGAGGACGTGCAGAAGTGGGTCGCCGACCAGGACGCCTTCGCGCGCAGCTACCTCGCGAAGCTGCCGGGGCGGGACGCGCTCGCGGCGCGCTTCAAGGAGCTCTTCTACATCGAGTCGGCGGGCACGCCGGCGCACTTCGGGAGCCGCTGGTTTTACCCCCGCCGCGACGCCGGCAGGGAGAAGGCCATCATCTACTGGCGCGAGGGCAAGACGGGGCCGGAGAAGGTCCTGCTCGATCCCAACGCGTGGTCGACGGACGGCAGCTCGTCGCTCGGCCGGTGGACCATCTCGTGGGACGGCAAGAAGGTCGGCTACACCGTCAAGGCGAACAACAGCGACGAGGCGACGCTCTACGTGATGGAGGTCGCGACCGGCAAGAAGAGCGAGATCGACACGATCGAGGGCGCCAAGTACGCCTCCCCGTCGTGGACGCCCTCGGGCGACGGCTTCTACTACACGTGGATCCCCCCGAAGGGCACCGTCCCGGACTCGGACCGCTCGGGCTACGGCGAGGTGCGCTTCCACAAGCTGGGCACCCTGCCCGCCAAGGACAAGATCGTCCACGAGAAGACAGGGGACCCCAAGACGTTCCTCGAGGGCTGGGTCTCGAAGGACGGGCGCTGGCTCATGAACAGCCTCGAGCACGGCTGGACGCGCACGGACGTGCAGTACATGGACCTGCACGCGGCGAAGCCCGTCTGGAAGGACCTCGTGACCGGCCAGGACGCCCGCTACGACGTGGACGTCGACCGCGGCCACTTCTTCGTCACGACCAACGAAGGGGCGCCCCACTACCGCGTCTTCAAGGTCGACCCTTCGAAGCCTGCGCGCGCCGACTGGAAGGAGATCGTTCCCGAGCGGGCGGACGCCACGCTCGAGGGCACGAGCGTCGTGGGCCACGCGCTCGCGCTCAAGTACCTGAAGGACGTCGTCACCTACCCGGAGATCCACGACGAGGACGGCAAGCTCCTTCGCAAGGTCGAGCTGCCGGCCATCGGGTCCATCGGCGGCTTCAGCGGCAACGCCGACGACGACACGGTCTACTTCTCGTTCCAGTCCTTCACGTACCCGACCGAGATCTTCGAGGAGAGCGTCAAGACCGGCAAGCGCTCGACCTGGTACACGCTGAAGGTCCCCGTCGACCCGTCGAAGTACGTGGTCGAGCAGGTCTTCGCGACGAGCAAGGACGGCACGAAGGTCCCGTTCTTCGTCGTCCACGCCAAGGATCTCGCGAAGAACGGCGCGAGCCCCACGATCCTGACGGGCTACGGGGGCTTTCAGTCCGCGCAGACGCCGTACTTCTCGTCGTCCATCTACCCGTGGCTCGAGCATGGCGGCGTCTGGGCGGTCGCCAACCTCCGAGGCGGCAGCGAGTACGGCGAGGACTGGCACCGGCACGGGATGCGCCACGAGAAGCAGCACGTGTTCGACGACTTCGCGGCGGTGGGCGAGGAGCTCGTGAAGCAGGGCTTCACCAGGCCCTCCAAGCTGGGCGCGCTCGGGGCCTCCAACGGCGGCCTGCTCGTGGGCGCGGCCATCACGCAGCGCCCGGATCTCTTCCGCGTGGCGCTCTGCGGCGTCCCGCTGCTCGACATGGTGCGTTACCACCAGTTCGGCAGCGGCAAGACGTGGATCGAGGAGTACGGCTCGGCCGAGGACCCGGAGGACTTCAAGGCCCTCTACGCGTACTCGCCCTACCACCACGTGACGCATGGCACGAAGTACCCCTCGACCCTCGTGCTCAGCGCCGACAGCGACGACCGCGTCGACCCGCTGCACGCGCGCAAGTTCGCGGCTGAGCTCCAGTGGGCTTCCTCGGGCGGGCCCGTGCTGCTGCGCGTCGAGAAGCACTCGGGGCACGGCGGCGCCGACCTGCAGCGCGCCCTCGTCGAGCGCCTGGCCGACGAGTACGCATTCGCGCTCGATCAGATGAAGGACTAGCGACGCGCGCGCGACCTCCCGGCAAACGATGCGAAACAATTCCGCTTGAGGTCATCGAAATTCCTGCAAGAGCGACTGGCATCCGCGCAAGCGGCGCCTAGTATGGGGCTCATGACGGGGGATACAGCGACCGAGATCAGGCGGATCATTCGCGAGCAGTTCGAGGTCCCGGACGACCGCATCCGGCCCGAGGCCTCCTTCGTCGACGACCTGGGCGCGGACTCGCTTCGCCTCGTCGAGATGACGCTCGTCTTCGAGGAGACGTTCGACATCGACATCGAGGACGAGGACGTGGAGAAGATCCTGACCGTGCAGGACGCGATCGACTACGTCATGGCGCGCGTCACCGCGCAGCACGCCACGCGCCAGTAGCGATCATCGAGGCAAGCTCGAAGGCCAGCTCCCGCGCCAGCCGCGGAGGACCCAGACCCCGCGCGCCGCCCCGCCGCGCATGATCCACACGGTCTCGCCGAGCGCGGTGCCCGCGAAGTGGGGCGCGAGGGCTCGAACGATCGGGTCGTCGTCGGGCTGCGGCCCCGTGCCCGCGACGAGGACGAGATCGTCGCCCACGCGCGCGAGCCCGGGGTAGGTCGGCCACAGATCGTACTGGTTGCGATGGCCCGAGGGGTCGACCGCGAGCACGCTCGGGTGGTCGGGGAGATGAAACGCGAGCTCCGCGGCGTCCTGGTAGCGGGCGCCTGCGACCCGCGTCTGGGTGCGCAAAGGGAGCGTGGCGCGTGCGGCATCGACGCGGGAGGCAAGCGTGTCCCAGCCCGCCAGCTGCGCGGCAGGGTCCCGCCGCGCAGGGACGAACGCAAACGGCCGGAGGAGGTGCACGAGGAGGACGAGCGAGATCACGCCCGCGAGCGCGGAGCCGGCCACGAGCCAGCGCCGCCCGCCGCTCGTCGTCGGCCGCGACGCCAGCACCACCATCGCGGGGACGTACGCGGGCGCGGGCCAGTTGGCCTCGACCGGGCCCCGGAGGGCGCTCGCCACGAAGGCGAGAAAGACCGTTGCGGCGACCGCTCCGAGGAGCAGCAGCCCGTCGGCCGAGCGGCGATCGCGGAGGGTGCGGGCGACCGCCAGCACGAAGAGGGGAAACAGGATCGGCGAGAGGAGGCCGAGCTGGCCTCCGAGGAGAGCGCCCTCGTTCGCAAGCCAGCTGGTCGGCGACGGCCCGAGCCCGTGCGCGAGCTGGAAGCGAAAGGAGATCCAGCCGTGGGCCGCGTTCCAGAGGACCACGGGAGCGAACATTCCGAGCGCCAGCGCGGCGCCCGCGTAGGGCCCCGGGCCGCGCAGCTCGCGACGCAAGCCCGGACGTGCGAGGAGTGCGACGAGGACGCCGGCCGCCACGAGCACGGCGGTGTACTTCGAGAGCAGGCCTGCGCCGACCGCGACCCCCGCCAGGAGCCACCACGGGAGCGGGCCTGGGCGTCGTTCCGGGCTGCGCGAGACGGCGCGCCAGACCGCGAAGAGCGCGGTCGCCGTGGCCAGGAGCAAGGGCGCGTCCGGCGTCGCGAGCATCGAGCCTACGGCCGAAAGGGGCATGAGCGCGTCGAACAGCGCCACCCACAGCGCCGCTCGATCACCGGCCGCCGAGCGCGCCATGCTCATGACGAGCAGGATGGTCGCGCGCCCCGCGAGGATCGGCAGGACGCGCACGCCGAACGGGGTGTCCCCGAAGAGCGCCGTGCCGAGGCGGATCAGCACGGCGATCGCCGGCGGATGGTCGAAGTAGCCGCGGGCGAGCCGGCGCGACCAGTCCCAGTAGTACGCCTCGTCCGGGACAAGCGGCGTGCGCGCCCCCACGACGAGCCGGAGAACGGTGGCGGCCGCGACGACCGCGAGCGCGGTGTGCCAGGGCGCCCACCGGCGTGGCGCGGGAGCGGACGACGGGGCCGCGCCCTCCGGCCGGGTCATTCGGTGGGGTCCCGCGCGAGCTCGCGGATGGCCCTCGCGCCGAAGTCCGCGGCGCTCTCGGCGCCGCTCGCGCGCTTCGGCCACTCGCGCGAGAGCCACGCGAAGAAGGCAGCGTCTTCGCGGCGCGCCGACCGGAAGTGCCGCTCGGGCACGTAGGGATGGGAGAGGAGCCGGACGGCCGCACCGACGGCGTGGAGCCGGACGTCGCGGGCGACATTGCGCGTGCGCGCGAGGCCGCGTTCGTCCAGGTGCGTCCGCTCGCGTTCGATGGCGAGAAAGAGCTCGCTCCGGGGCATCGCCGCGCGGACCGCGCGCTCGAACGCGCAGTCGAGGATCGCCGCGCCCTCGAAGCAGGGGCTCGACGCATCGATCGGCCCGTCGTCGGCTTCCTCCTCTTGGGGCTGAGTGCCACTCGCCGTGATCGCGATCCGGACCCGCTCGCGCGGCCACGTCAGCGCGAGGTCGGTCGCGAGGCGCGGCCCGAGGATGTCCTCCGCGGCGGCGAGCTCGGCGACCGCGGGGTCCAGAGCGGCGCGGACCCTCCAGGCGTGCGCGGGCCACTCGGCGCGCGCGAACGTGGCGAGATCGCTCCTCGCGGCGTCCGTCGCGAGGGCCGACCGCGCGCACGCGTCCGCTTCGCAGGCACGCAGGAGCGCGAGCTCGGCTTCGTCGATCCTCCCCTCCCGGGAGGCTGCGTAGTCCACGTACTCGCTGGCCACGAGCTCGAACACCGACGTGACGATGGCGAGCTCGGGCGGAAGCATACGCGGGGGCGTGCGCGCCGCCGGCGAGGCGGAGGGCCTCGCGCAACCCGTGACGAGCACGAAGAGAGCCGACGCTCGCACGAATCCCCGCCAGGTCTCTCCCATCTGCCGACGCGAAAGTGACCCGGCCTTGCGCGCGAGGCAAGGCCCACCCCTGGCTGGATGGCGCCCTCCGGACGAGATGTTCTTCCCGGACGCCAACCTGTGCGATCCTCCCCGGACAATGCTCTGCCCCACCTGCCAGGCCAACATCGAGGGAGCGCCCAAGTTCTGTCCCCGGTGCGGCTCCAAGGTCGAGCCTGCACCGATGTCGGCGACGCAGGCCCAGCCCGCGACGGAGGTGCAGAGAGACCCTTTCCTCGGCCAGACGATCGGCGGCCGCTACCGCGTCATCAAGCTCCTGGGCGAAGGCGGGATGGGGGCCGTCTACCTGGGCGAGCAGATGATCGCCGGGACGGCGAAGAAGTTTGCCATCAAGACACTTCACACGCACCTGTCCCACGACCCCAAGATCCTCGCGCGCTTCGAGCGTGAGTGCGGCACCGTGGCGGGCCTGTCGCACCCGAACATCATTCAGCTCGTCGACTTCGGCAAGACCGAAGACGGCACGCTCTACATGGTCATGGAGTTCGTCGAGGGCCGCAGCCTCGCGACGTTGCTGGAGGAGAAGCGCTCGCTCGAGCCGAAGCGGGCCTCGCACATTCTCCAGCAGATCTGCGACGCGCTCGCGGAGGCGCACGGGCACGGCATCGTCCACCGAGACCTCAAACCCGACAACATCGTGCTGACCGAACGGGCGAAGGACTTCGTCAAGGTCCTGGACTTCGGGATCGCCAAGCGTGGAGACGACGCCCTCGCGAAGGAGGAGCAGAAGCTCACCCAGCAGGGCACGGTCCTCGGGACGCCTCCGTACATGAGCCCCGAGCAGTTCACGGGCAAGCCCATCGATCTGCGGAGCGACCTCTACTCCATCGGAGTCATCGCCTACGAGATGCTCGCGGGCCACCTGCCCTTCAACGCGAACACGCCCTGGGAGTGGGCGACGCAGCACATGACGGTCCCGCCCGTGGCGCTGGCAACGGCTCCTTCGGGCGAGCCCATCCCGGCGTCGATGCGCGCGGCCGTCATGAAGGCGCTCGAGAAGGACCCGCTCAAGCGGTTCGCCTCGGCTACCGAGTTCTTCGATGCGTTCGAGAGCGACCCCGTGCAAGCCACGTCCGCTCCGGCGCCCGTGGCGCCGTCGGGACAGAAGGGGCGGACGGAGATCGGCACGCCGCTCGACCTCCCCGCGATGGGCGGGGCTCCGCCGGCGAGTCCGTATGGGCCCCCACCCACGCCCGCGCAGGGGGCGCCGTCCAACCCGGCCTATCCGCCGTACGGCGCGCCGCCGTCCCCCATGCAGGCCCCCTACACGCCCATCGGAGGCAACGTTGCCTTCCCGACCCCGGCAGCAACGCCGCAAGCGCCCGCACGGACCGGAGGCAGCAAGACGGGGCTCGTCGTGGGGCTCGTGGGGCTCCTGCTCGTGTCGAGCGTGGCCCTCGTCTTCGGTTTGAAGAAGGGCGGGCTCCTTGGCGGGGGCGGCGGGAGCAATCGGCCGCCCCCGCCGCCTGCCGACACGACCGAGCCTGCGGCCCCCGTCGTCATCGAGACGGCGACCCCGGTATCGCCCGACGCCGACGCCCCGACCCCCGATACGACGATCGCCCCGTTGACGCTCCCACCCGGCCACAAGCCGCCGGCCCTCGCGCACCACGACGCGGGCGCTCCGCCGCCTCCCGGAGGCTACGACCCGTGCGTGGCGGCCAAGAACTTCATGCGCGTGCACTGGGACCGCGACGCGGCGCACAAGGACATGTTCGCGGGCTTCAAGGCGAAGTGCCTCGCGCAGGGCGGCAAGCTCTAGCGGTCGTCTCAGAAGCGAACGAGAGGCGCCATCACCTGGCCCGGGGATATGTCTCCATAGCCTGCCTTGGGCTTGGCGCTCAGCAGCGCGACGGTGACCACGGTAGCCACCGCCCCCGCTCCCACGACGACGACGCCGGGCCAGAACCACCACTCTTCGGTGATGCCCTGCTGCTTGTGGAGCGTCACGCTCACGTCCTTGCGCTCGTCCTCGACCACCAGCGTCGACCGCGTCACGTCCTTGAAACCCTCGTGGGTCACTCGAAGGTCGTGGCTTCCGGGCGACACGGGCACCTCGAGGGGGGTGCGCCCGACGGGCTTGCCGTCCACGAAGACGTCGCTCTCGTCCGGGGTGGAGGCGATGTGCAGCTGCCCTTTTGCGTCGCGCGCCGCGAGCGTCGCCACGACCGCGAGCGATCCCCCGCCAGGGAGCTCGACCTGCTTCTGAAAGGACACGTACCCGTCCGCCACGACCTCGAGCATCGCCGGCCCCGCGTTGACGGGGATGGGGCTCGCCTTCGGAGTGATCCCGATGACCTGGCCTCGCAGGAGGATGCGAGCGTCCGGCACCGAGCAGCGGACGGTGAGCTTCGCGATGCGGCTCTCGAGCTCACCGCGCAGCTCCCCGAGCTGGGGGACGCGCGCCTTGAGCTCGGGGGGCGCGACCTGCGTGAAGCTCTCGAGGGCCTCGAGGGCTTCGGGGAATCGCGCGAGCGCCTGGAGGGCCCGCGCGCGGTTGTACATCAGCGCAGGGTCACTCGTGAGGGCGAAGGCGTCCGAGTAATCCTGGAGGGCCTCGGCGTAATGCAGCGAGTCCATCTCCGAGTCCGCCCGGTGCTTCAGGCTGGCCGCTCGCGCCCGTTCCCCC